>Ga0224496_10001007_pt1 | contig 18183 bp, 13 predicted proteins | sample SF_Jul11_sed_USG_2_FD_168127 | JGI IMG/M metagenome (GOLD analysis project Ga0224496, IMG submission 168127) | Sediment microbial communities from San Francisco Bay, California, United States - SF_Jul11_sed_USGS_8_1 | ecosystem: Environmental > Aquatic > Marine > Sediment | place: USA...
TAACTTGATGGTCCGGGGCGGCGGGGGGCAGTTGCTCAAGCCGTTTCAGCTCCCGCTCCGCTTCTTTCCTGATCGCATCGGGAAGGCCGGCTTTGTCGAGCTGTTGTCGCAGCTCCTCCATATCCGCCTCCAGGGGATTCCGGTCGCCCAGTTCCTGGCGGATGGCGTGGAGTTGCTGGCGAAGGACGTAGTCGCGTTGCTCCTGGCTGATCTTTTCCTGCGCCTCACTGGCGATTTTCTTGCGTAACTGCAATACCTGGATTTCGTGGAGGAGGGTGTCCCGCATCAGTTCCATGGCCGCCGTCTTGCTGGGGGCCTCCAGCAACGCCTGGGCCTGCTTCGGTTCCATGGCCAGCAACTGAGCCAGGGGGTAGACAAGCTGCATGATGTCCTCGCCCGGGGCCACAAAGGGGGGGAAGTTCAGTTGCACTTCCGGGTGGCCCAGGGCAAAGTATCTGCCGGTGAGATCCATCAATTCCCGTTGCAGCGCCTCGGTCTGTATGTTCTGCTCCTCCGGCAGGGGGAGAGGGTGAACCCTTGCCTGGAGAAAGGTTGCGGTGTGGTGCAGGTTTTCCACCGTCACCCGGGCGATGCCCTGGAGAACGACCTGGATCGTCTCTTCGGAACGCGCCATCAGCTTCATTTTGACCGTGGTGCCAACGGTGAAAAGATCGCTGGCCTCCGGGTATTCAATGTCGGTCTCCCGTTGGGTCAAGACCAGGAGCATTTTGTCTTTGTTGGCCAAGGCCGCTTCCACTGCCGCCACCGAAGCCGTTCTGCCCACGGAGATGGGCATGGCGACATGGGGGAAGACAACCGCATTTTTCAAGGGCAGGACTGGCAGGAGAAGGGAAGAGTGGCTCGGTTCGTCCACGATCAGATTCCTTTTGTGGAGTTGCGCTGCGGTGGCTCGCGTCAACCGGTTCTTTCGTGATCAAGCGGCAGAGCCGAGGAAGGGCGGGAGTGGCCGGAGACGGGGGGCGCGTTTTCCATCCCGCCGGGAGAACGGGAAACCCTGTCTCCGCCGATAGGCTCCTGTGGGAATTATCCAGGATGGTCCGTGGACTTGTCAAGTCTGCCCGGCAGGCCTGTTTTTTCCGGCGCGGCAATTTCAGCGGGGAAGAGGGACCAGGATGGATTCTCCATGGTATTGTCATGGCCCGTTTCTGTTTGAAAAATGGGCCGGGTATTGACGGAACGTGCTACTATGGCAAATATGAACGCGCAACTGCGGGAAAAACTGTATTCCCGACTGTATGACATCCTGGCCGCCCACCCGGACGGCCTGGCCGAGCATGAGCTTCTCGCGGTTCTCGGCGCCGAAAACCTTCCTTGTTTTGCGGAAAAGGATCGGCACGACCCCCTGGAGATCTTCCATCGCCATTTTCTTCTCTTCCATCTCCTCTACGGCCTGCGTGATCGCATGCGCAGTCAACGGCGCGGGGACATGGAGATTCACTGCCTGAAAATCGTGTTGCTTCTCCCGAACTCCGGGCCGGGGGCTGGCGTGCTGCCGGAGGTGTACGATCCGCTGCGGGACTACTATCTCGATCTGGAACAGCTGCAGGGGGTGACGCGACGGGAAGTGGAGAAGATGCTTGATCGATTCTGGCAGCTCTTTACCGGCAATGAGCTGCGGGACAGTGCCCTGGAGGTTTTTGGCCTCTCCGAGTCTGCGGATCACCGGACGGTGAAGGCCCGGTACCGGCAAATGGTGATGGAGTGCCATCCGGACCGGGGGGGCGATCCGGAACGGTTCCGCCAGGTATTGGCCGCCGCCGAGGTTTTGTTGCCCCGGTGAGAGGCAATGGCTCAGCCCCCTTTTCGCTTGGTCAGCCGGTCCAGTTCTTCTTTTGCGCGAGCCAGTTCCTCGTTGGTGTCGCGCAGCCGTTGGGCGATGATCTCGGCAAACAGGCGGTAAAAAACAGCGGAAAAGGCGTTGCGATCGGGTGGCTGAAGCCGGTCGATGAAGCTGGCGTCGGTGGCCAGGCAAACCGTATCGCAGGTCACCTCAATGGTGGCCGAACGGCTGGACCCGTCAATGGCGGCCATTTCGCCGAAAGTGTCGCCGATACGGTCGATGGTGGCGATTTCCTTGCCGTGTTTCAACACTCTGGCGCCACCGGAAATCAACATGTAGATCCAGCAATCGTAGACCCCTTCGCAGGTGATGGCCTCCCCTTTTTTGTATTTCCGCAGTTTGCTCAGTTTGAGAATTTCCTTGATGTAGCGCTTGTCCAGCGAGGCCAGAAACGGCAGGTGACGAAATTTTTCAACCAGGGCATCGGTGCTCTCGAGGTAACTGCTTTCCTGCATGATTTTCCTTGCGCCTGCGCGCCCATATCCAAATTTGAGGAGTGGTGGTAATCCGATTCACCCGTCACTGGTCGCTCAGGGTGAACATAATGGAGGCCGCTTCGTTGTATTTGGTGAAAAAATCGTCGATGATTCGCTCCCGGTTGTCGATGAAGTTGGGTACGTCGGGCCACTCCGACTCCGAGGCGAGAAATTCCTTGATTTTCATCAGCGGATGGCCTTCCTCCAGGGAATGGAACCCCATCTCCTCACTGAGGATATTGGCCAGGCGGACGATGTCGGTGGCCAACTGATCCGACTCCTGTTGTGTCGTCAAGTGGTGGGCGCCAACCGGCCTGGTGATGGATTCCGGTAACCCCCATTTGCGGAGCAGCGCCTCGCCGACCCGGGCGTGATCGGTGTGGAGAAAGGAGCGTTCGTAATCGATCATGGCGATGCCTGGCTGTGGCTCATCGGCATTGTAGATTTCCCGCTGCAGGTGTTTGTTGAGGACAACTTTGCCGATGTCGTGGAGCAGGGCCGCGGTGTAGATGCCGCCATCATCTTCGAAATTGGCATGACGGCCGATCACCGAGGCGAGGACGGCGGTGGCGTAGGAGTGACGCCAGAGGGCGCCGGCGGGGAGATTGTAAGCTTTCTGGGTTGCGTTCAGCATGCCCATGGAAGCGCTGGTAATGGCAAGCAGCTTGACCGTTTCCATGCCCAGCCGGACAATGATGTCGGTGACGGAGTTGATTCTCTTCATATGACCGAAATAGGCCGAGTTGGCCATCTTCAGCATGTTGGCGGTGAGCGTGGGGTCTTGTTCGATTTTGCGTGAAAGTTCCGGGATATTGCACTCGTCTTCGTGGGCGATTTTGAGAATCTCCAGGGCTATTTCCGGACAGGGCAGCAGTTTCTCGACTTTTTTGACGTATTCTTCCTCGACTTTCATTCCGCATACCTCGGTGAGGGATAGATAGTTTCCATCCGGAAACGCCCCTGTTGGTCAATATCGGCGTCAACCTGCGGAGATGCTTGTGCGGCATATCTCAGTATGCCTTCGCACAACTCCTTGTTTTTTTTTGTTTTGCTCAAAATTGTCTGTTTCCGAATGGAAACGAGAAATTTTAGGATATTCTATCAAAACAACGACCCAAAGTGCGAATGGTATTTTTGCCCGGAGATGGAGCCAAGGCAATCGTTTGTCTCGTTCTTCAGCGTTCCTGCTCGTGGTGGCGGCAGGAGTGGGTGACTTGGATCTGCTGGGCCAGGTCGGTGGAAAGGGCGGTGCGGGAGCCGTGAATGGCGATGACAAAGGGGCCTGCGGCATGGTTGTTGATCACCTCAAGGCAGGTGCCGGGGGTAATGCCCATGGCCAGCAATCGTGCCTGGGCCGCCCTGCCGCCGACGATATGCACGATACGCACCTTTTCGCCGTTGGCCGCCAGCAGTAATGGGATGGTGTCATCGCGACTTTCCATGCAGTCGGCGCAGAGGCCGTAGACCTCCATCTTGTGCTGGAGGGGGTGGAAGCCAAACTGACCGGCGATTCGCAGTTGCAACTTTTCCAGTTCCTGGTTGGCGAATTCCTGAATCAGGCCGCAGCGGGTGCAGATGAAATGGTCGTGGTGGGTGCCGAGATGGTGATGTTCGTATTGGGTTTCCCGGTTTTCGAAGGTCTGCTCATGGGCAAAACCGAAGCGGCAGAACATCTCCATGGTTTCCTTGAGAAATGCCCGGTCACGCATCGCCGGGGCCTGCTCGGCGACCTGTTGTTCCAACTCCGAGAGGGTGAGGTGTTGCTCGGTGGCAAGAAAGATATCAAGAACAGCCAACCGTTCCTTGATACGGGTCGAGTGAAAGGATTCGAGCACCGATTGGAACTGTTCACGCTCCTGGTCGTGCTGATCCGGCTGGCCGCTGTCCGGGCTGTTTGGGATCCCGCCGGGGCGGGATTGGATGTTGAAAAAAGGGATTTTGATCATGCGGTCGTCGAGATTGTTTCTGGTTGAGGAGCGGAAGATCTTTTGCCGGCAACTGTTTGCCAGACGCCGTCGATGAGGAGTTCGTGGGGGTTGAAGTTGGCTTTGTAGGCCATGGCGCTCACTTCTCTGATCCAGTACCCAAGATAGAGATGGTCGATGTGCCACTGCCGGCAATGGTCGATCAGATTGAGGATGTTGAAGGTTCCCATGCCTCGCCGTGACTCCTGCGGATCAAAGAAGAAGTAGACCGCGTTGAGCCAGCTGCCGCCCACATCGACCACGGCCACCCCGATCAGCCTGCCGTTGAGGCGGTAGCGGATTTCAAAGGTATCGGTGATCCGGTTGGCGAAAAAGCCGTGGTAATACTCCTCGGCGTTGTTGCCGTGACCGGGATAGCGGTTGCGGAGAAAAGCGCTGCACAACCGTAACGCCTCGTCGGTCGCCTCGATCGGCCCGGTCTCCACGGCAAGGTCCCGGTTGTGCCGCAGGGCCCGTCGCTGGCAGCGGTTGGGACGGAATGTCTGGGGATCGATGCGGATGGGCACGCAACTGTTGCAGGTGCGGCAGCCCATGATGTAGATGCAGTTGCCGCTGCGGCGGAATCCACCGTCAAGAAAGCGGGCCATGATCGGGTCCGGCAGCCTGCCCGTCAGCGCCTGCCGGTAAATCGCCTGGTGGGGCAGGGAGTAAGGACAGCTCAGGGGGATGTCGCAGAGGTATTTTTCCAGCTCGTCCCTGATCAGATTGAACTGCACGTGCCGATCCTCCCGGGTAAGGCGCCGATATTTGCAGCCGGGCAGAGGGCCCGCACCGCATCTCTCTCCTGCTCAGGTAGCACAGAGTTCGCACCTTGTCAAACAATCGCTGGGCCGGTATTTTGAAGCCTTTCCTTTTCCGTGTGCCATTCTTTTCTTCTCTTTGAGGCTCCATGAGAATCAAGCTTGTTGCCGTCAACGGCCGTTACACCCACTCCTGCCTGGCCCTTTATTACCTGCGCAACGAGCTGGAACGTCATCTGCCGGCAGAGTCGCCGGAGCTGCTGCAGTTTTCCTTGACCGATCCCTACTATCAGACCCTGCTCCGTATCGCCGATGGTGCGCCCGATATCGTTTTCTTCTCGGTTTATATCTGGAGCGGTGCCATGATTCGGCGGCTGGCGATTGACCTGGCCGCCTTGCAACCCACCACCATCATCGTCCTCGGCGGCCCGCAGGCCCCGTTCCTGGCCGCTGACCTGCCTGTCTCCTGTACGGTGGTGGCCGGCGAGGTGGAAGGGGTGCCCGGCGACTTCTATACCGACCTGGCCGGCGGCCGTCTGGCTCGATTCTACCAGGCGCACCCGGGTCAGCCATTTGCCATGCCCTACCGGGGAGAGGATTTTGCCTCCAGCCTTCGCCACCGGCAAATTTACTATGAGTCCAGCCGGGGCTGCCCGTTTGCCTGCTCCTACTGTCTCTCCGCTTCTTCCCGGGGAGTATCCCATCTGGATCTCGATCTGGTGCGGCAGGAGTTGGCCCTGCTGCTTTCCCATCGGCCGGGGGTGGTCCGTTTTGTTGACCGGACGTACAATGCAAGCCCCGATCGAGCCCTGGAGCTGTGGCGGTTTCTCCTCGAACAGCCCGGTGAAACCTGTTTTCACTTTGAGATCGCGCCGGAACTTTTCACCGAGGAGATGTTTGATTTTCTCGCCACGGTGCCGGTGGGCCGCTTTCAATTTGAGATCGGCCTGCAGTCCACCAACCCTGAGACCCTGGCCGCCATCAACCGCCGGGCCGATATGGCGCGGATCAGAGCCAATGTCGAGCGGCTGCTGGCAGGGGACAATATCCATCTGCATGTGGATCTGATTCTGGGGCTGCCCTTTGAAACCCGGACAAGCTTTCATCGTTCCATAAACGATGTTCTGGCCCTGGCGCCCCACTATATCCAGATGGGTCTGCTCAAGATTCTGCCCGACACCCCGATCAACGCCCAGGTGGCGGAATTCGGCATCGTCGCCTGTCAGGAAGCCCCCCGGGAGGTGTTGGCCACCCGCTGGCTCGATGCGGCGGCGCTGGCCGACCTGTACTGGCTGGGCGAGTGCATTGAGGCTTTCTACAATAACCGCTATTTCCGCGCCTTCTTTGCCTGCCTGCGCCGACGGACCCCGGACCTGGCCGGGCTGTTCCAGGAGTTGCTGGAGTTGTGCCGGGGGGAGGGATTCTTTGAGCAGGCCAGGACGCAGAAATTGATGAATCGTCTTCTGTTGACCTGGGCGGATTCACGGCCCGACCGGGAGCTGCTCCGGGAGCTGCTCCGGTTCGATTGGCTGCGCAGCGGCCACGGTTTCCTGCCCGAGGAGTTGGAGGGTGAGCCCCTTGCCGAGGCCCGGGACCGGTTCTATCATGCGCTGCCCAGGGAATTGCCGCCTCTGTATGGCGAGCGCGATCGCAACCGTTTTTTCAGGCGCGCCATCTTTCTCGATTGTTCGGCGCAACTGCTTTGCGAGGTGGGGCTGGCCGACACCGGCACTGCGGGCACCATCTGTCTGCCGCCCGATCGGACCGAGGGGATACTGGGTCTGCGGCAGGCGGTATTGCTTCCTGCGTCGACCGTTTCTCCGGAGCCTTTGGTGGGGGGGTGATATTTTGCTGTCGTCGCCACTGCAGTGGCCGTTGTCGTCCATGGCGGTTAGAGAATGAGGCGGTCGCTACGCTTGCCCGGCAACAGGAAAGCCCCGGAGGGAACCGATTCCCATGGGGCTTTCCTGTTGCCGGGCGTCAGGGCTGGAAGGGCTATTCCCAGCGGTCGAGTCGGTGTTTGTTGAGGAAGCTCGCGCCCTGGTAGTAACTGATCGCCTGACGGCGCAATGGATCGTTGCCGTCTATTTTGTCAAGCACCGTGTCCTGCAGGGTTTCCTTGGCAATCCGGTATTGATGCACCGCATCGCGTTCGGTGAGGAGGGTGAGCACGCCGTCGCGGATGTAGCCCAGCTTTTCATAGTTGCCGATCAGGGCACGGGGGGTGAAATCGGGCCGGAGGATATCCTTGCCGAAGAATTTGCTGTGGTAGTTCCAGTTGAGCAGGCCGAGCAGGGTGGGCGCCACGTCAATCTGACTGGCCAGGGAGGTGATGGTCCCCGGCGCAATAATTTTCGGGGCGTAGAGGATCAGCGGGATGTGGTAGCGGTAGACCGGCAGCTCCTGGCGGCCGGCGCTGGCGGCGCAGTGGTCGGCCACGAAGACGAAGATGGTGTCGTCAAACCAGGGGTGGCGGCGGGCCTCGCGGAGAAAGGCGCCGATGGCGTAGTCGGCGTATTTGACGCCACCGACCCGGCCGGTATGAGAGGGGACGTCAATCTTGCCGTCGGGGTAAGTGTATGGGCGGTGGTTCGAGGTGGTCATCAGGAAGCCGAAAAATGGTTTCCCGGCCTGGTGGGACGCATCGAACTCCTTCACCGCCCGCATGTAGATGTCTTCGTCACAGACCCCCCAGACGTTGGCAAAGGTGATTTCTTCCTTGGTCAGGCTGTTACGGTCGACAATGGCAAACCCGTTGCCGTTGAAAAAGGCGTTCATGTTGTCGAAGTAGCCATAACCGCCGTAAAGGAACTTGTTGTCGTAGCCCTTGGCGCGGAAGATTTCACCCATGGAAAACATCTGCTGATTGTCGGGGCGCTTGACAATGGAGCGGCCCGGGGTGGGAGGGACGGACAGGGTTACCGCCTCCATGCCGCGTACCGTCCGGGTGCCGGTGGCATAGAGGTTGGTGAACAGCAGCCCTTCCCGGGCCAGTTGGTCAAGGTTGGGGGTCATTGCCTGCTGGTTGTCGAATACCCCGAGGAATTCAGCGCCCATGCTCTCCATCATCACCAGGACCACATTGTGCCGCTTTTCCTTGCCGTCGGCGGCCATGGCGCGGGTGATGTCCTCGACGGGTGCCGGCTGGAGAAAGGTGGCGTTGTCGGTTTTAAGCTGGTGCCGCAGTTCGGTAAAGACCTGGTGGTCGTCCATGGTCGGGTAAAAGGTTTTGTAGTCCAGGGTGTTGTTGCGGAAGGCGGCAAAGAGCTGGTAAACGCCGTCGGCGGCAAGCTCCTTTTCGTAGCGGTTGGAGAGGAGCTCGGTGTGGGAGCCGTCGATGGCGATAAAGGTCAGGGCCGGCAGCAGGAGAAAAGCGGTGCCGTGCAGCAACCGTTTCCGGAAGCGGGGGGGGGGAGCCTGGGCCTCGACCTGGACGGCGTGATTGAAGGGGCAGCGCAGCAGGAGATAGAATGCTCCGGCCGCCAGAAAGATCAGGCCCAGCAGCAACGGGACCGGGTATGATTCGCGGATATTGCCCAGCACCTCGGTGGTATAGACCAGGTAGTCGACGGCGATGAAGTTGAGCCGCACCCCGAATTCGTCCCAGAACAGCCATTCCGCCACGGCCGAGAAACCGAGGATATAGATAATGCAGAACAGGCCGACATTGAGAATCCACCGGTGCCACGTGGTGCTGAAGCCTTTGGCCGGGAAAAGGATCAGGTAAAGGGTGAGCGGAATGGACCAATAAAAGGAGCAGGCCAGGTCATAGAAAACGCCAAGGGCGAAAATGGAGAACAGGTGGAGCGGCGAGTGGCTGATCTGCGGCCAGCTGCGGATCGTCAGCGCCAGTCGGACCAGAAAGCCATAGAGGGCGAAGAGCTGGAAGAAAAAGAGCAGAAGTTGGAAGCGGCTTTGCCGGAATGGCCCGCTCTTCGCCAGGGGTTTGAGCAAGGGGGGGAAACAGTTCCGGGTGGTGGCATCGGTTGCCTGTGACATCGTGTTCGGGTCTCTCGGGTCAGCTTCGTTTGTGGGGAGAGGGGCTGCGCAGCGGGCAAGGAAATCTTGGGGCTTCCCTGCTGGAGTCGGGTAGCTTTGAGAAAGAATTTTGTATTAGAACCCAAATTTGCGGACCGGGCGAGATGAAAGTGCACCCGCGAGCCCGGGAAACGTTTTTTTTGACCACTCCTTAGCACGGCAAATCACCGCCGCCTGAGGTTTTACTCCACGCCCGGTGACCGGCCAGGGCGCGTCAGTGCTCAAAAAACGATTGACTTTTCGCCCCGGGAACATTAGAAAAGGCCTCCGTTGCCAACCAATCGAGCCGCTCCAGAAAATCGTTGTCGGCGCAACCAGAAGATGTATAATCTACTCGCCTACAAAAGAATTTGCCAAAGCGATTCGTGACTTTTTTGAGTTTCGGGTGGCTTCGCTTGGGACCTCTGTCCCTGTCTCAGCTTTATTCCTTGAATTCCTTATCAGTGATAGGACCATGACCAAAACGAAGAGTTCCAGATATGCCGAGTCCGGTGTTGATATCGACAAGGGCAACCAGTTTATCGACCGGATCAAGCCCATTGTCTCCAAGACGTTCCGCCGTGGAGTGCTGACCGATATCGGCGGTTTCGGCGGTCTGTTTGCCCTCGGTGGCGACCGCTATAAGGATCCGGTGTTGGTTTCCTCGACCGATGGCGTGGGCACCAAGCTGAAAATAGCCTGCCTGTGCAACCGGCATGACACCATCGGTATTGATCTGGTGGCCATGTGTGTCAACGACATCATTGTCTCCGGCGCTCAACCGCTTTTTTTTCTTGATTATTTCTCCATGGCCAACCTGGATGTGGACATGGCCACCGACGTGGTGAAAGGTATTGCCAAGGGGTGTGAAATCGCCAAGTGTTCCCTCATCGGCGGCGAAACCGCCGAGATGCCGGGCCACTATGCGCCCGGCGATTATGATATCGCCGGTTTCGTGGTTGGCATCGCCGAGCGGGACAACATCATCGATGGCTCCGACATCAGGGTCGGCAACAAAATTATCGGCATCGCCTCAAGCGGCATTCACAGCAACGGTTATTCCCTGGTCCGGAAGATCTGTTTCGAGGAGTTGGGCCTGGCGGTCACCGACCATGTCGAGGAGCTGGGTTGCACCTTGGGCGAGGAATTGCTGCGCCCCACCCGTATTTACAGCGAGTCGTTGCTCAATCTGATCCGCAACTTCAAAATCAACGGCATGGTGCATATCACCGGCGGCGGCTTCTTCGACAACATCCCTCGTATTTTGCCGCAGGGATGCAAAGCGGTCATTGAGGATCGGAGTTGGGATGTGTTGCCGATTTTTGATTTTCTGCGTGACAAGGGCAATGTTTCGCCCGACGAGATGTGCCGGACCTTCAATTGCGGTATCGGCATGGTGGCTGTGGTGGATGCCAAGGATGTGGACGATGTCACCCAGCAGTTGGTCGCTTTGGGCGAGAAACCATTTGTTATCGGCGAGATAGCCGCCAAGAAGGGCAAGAAGGGCGGCGCGGTGGAAATCAACTGCGGCGCCGCCATGGTCTGACAAGGCGGCCAGGGCGGCGGCAATCCCATCAGCCGCCGCAGTCCTTCACTCCCCCCTTGATCTTATACAGGGCGTGGGCAAGCGTTGGCAGTACCACCGCGATGTTTTCCCGTGCTCCTTTTTCGCTGCCCGGCAGGTTGATGATCAGGCTCGTCTTCCGAATGCCGGCAACTCCCCGCGACAACATGGCATGGGGGGTTTTCTCCATGCTGGCCCGGCGCATGGCCTCGGCCATACCTGGTATTTCTCGCTCCAGGAGGGGGCTGGTTGCCTCCGGGGTGACATCCGAAGGGCTTACGCCGGTGCCGCCGGTGGTGACGATCAGGTCGATACCCTCCCCATCCACCCAGCGGACCAGCATATCGCGGATTGCCTCCCGTTGATCCGGGACAATCTCGTAAGCCCGGGCCTCGAAGCCGCTGGCGATGAGCAGTTCCCGCAGCCCCGGACCGCTGGTGTCCTGCCGTTCGCCTCGCGACCCCTTGTCGCTTATGGTCAGGATTCCGAAGGTGTACCTCTCCTCCCTCTCCTCAATCATGGTCAGTCGTTCGTCGCTTTGGTCTGGGCAACCACCTTGTCCGTCAGTTGCGCCGGCACCTCCTCGTAATGGGAGAAATCGGTGGTGAACTGGCCGCGGCCGCCGGTGATCGAGGTCAAATCCTGGGCATACTGCTGGATCTCCGCCATGGGTACCTGGGCGTTGATCACCTCGCATTTTGGCTCGGAGTCCATGCCCATCACCCTGCCACGACGGCCATTCAGGTCGCCGATCACATCGCCGACGCATTCTTTGGGAATTTTGATGGTCACGCCCATGATCGGTTCCAGCAGTACCGGGTTCGCCTCTTGGGCGCCCTTTTTGAAAGCCATGGAGCCGGAGATCTTGAAGGCCATTTCCGAGGAATCGACGGCATGGAAGGAGCCGTCCACCAGGGCGACCTTGATGTCCACCACCGGATACCCAGCGATGATGCCCTCTGCCATGGCCTCCTGAACCCCTTTTTCCACGGCCGGGATGTATTGGCGGGGGATGACGCCGCCGACAATGCGGTCCTCAAACTCGAAACCACCGCCCCGCGGCAACGGCTCGATCTCTATCCAGGAGTCGGCGTACTGGCCGTGGCCACCGGTCTGTTTCTTGTGCTTGCCCTGGACCCTGGCCTTGCCCTTGATGGTCTCCCGGTAGGGAATCTTGGGAAGTTGCAGGGCTATTTCCACGCCGAACTTCCGTTTGATCTTTTCACCGATCACCTCGATATGCACCTGGCCAACGCCGGCAAGGATGATTTCGTTGGTCTGACCTTCGCGGGTGAGCTGGAGGGTGAGATCTTCCTCAAGCATTTTGTTCAGCGACGAGAAGAGTTTGTCCTCGTCGCCCTTTTTGGCGGGCTTCACCGCATAGGCAATGGACGGCGGCTGTGGAATGAGGGGGTCATAGAGGATGGGCGCATCGGCGGCGCAAAGGGTGTCGCCGGTGACCGTTTCCTTGAGTTTGGTAACCGCCACGATCATGCCGGGGCCGGCGCTGTCCACCGGCCGCTGTTCTTTCCCCTCCAGCACCAGCAGTTGTCCGAACCGTTCCGCGCATTCCTTGCTTGAGTTGTAGAACGAATCCCCTTTCAGGGTGCCGGAGTAGACCCTGAAAATGGTGAGCCGGCCTGCATAGGGGTCGGCCATGGTTTTGAAGACCAGGGCCGAGAAGGGGGCGTCGACGGCGGGTTGCCGCTCGATGAGTTCCTCGCTCTTTGGGTCGGTGCCTACCTGGGAGGGGCGGTCAAGGGGCGATGGAAGGTAGGCGTTGATCATGGTGAGCAGCAGCTCGGTGCCGAGGTTGGCGGTGGAGGCGCCGATTGCCACCGGGAAAAGGCTGCCCGCCCTGGCCGCCTTGCGCAACCCTTCCTCGAGGTCGGCATCGCTCAGGATGCCGTCTTCGAGGAATTGTTCGATCAATTCATCATCGGTTTCAGCAACTTTTTCCATCAAGGATTCGCGGTGCTCGGCGACCAGATCCGCCATGTCGGCAGGAATTTCGGCCTCTTTTACCTTGCCCGCATCTCCGTCAAAATAGAAGGCTTTGTTGCGGACGATATCGACCACTCCTTTGAAGTCCGCCTCGGTGCCGATGGGCAGTTGGACAATGGCCGGATTCAACGGCAGCTGGTTCTTGATGGCTGCGATCGTCCCATCGAAGTCGGCGCGCTCCCGATCCATTTTGGTGATGCAGATCAGCCCGGGCAGATTGCGTTCCTCCACCATGGTGGCGAATTTTTCGGTCTGGTTTTTCACGCCGTCCACGGCGTCGATGGCAAAAATGACGCTGTCGGTGACCTGACTCGCAAAGATTGCTTCATTGATGAAATTGTCATCACCCGGGGTGTCGATCAGGTACACCTGATGTTTCGCCCAGGTATAATTATTGAAGGCCGCGTTGATGGACGCCCGGCGTTTGTTTTCTTCGGGCTCGAAGTCCATGGTCGAAGAGCCGTCGTCCACCTTGCAGAGCCTGGTGGTTTTGCCGGCGGTGAAAAGCAGTGACTCAGCAAGCGAGGTTTTGCCGCATTTGCCATGTCCCAGTAATGCCACATTGCGTACCAGTTGCGTATCTTGCATGTTCACCTCCGTCTTCAGGGATCAGTCGAAAAAAGAGAAAGGCGGATCAGCCCCGTCGGGAACGATCCGCCTTTTTTTTCCGGGTCATTGCAGTGGTCGAGATGGATGACTGTTGCCAATGGGAGTCACTCTCGGGTTGGAGTCGTCTGAGATACTGAAAGATATCCGGATACTATTCGGAAGCTTACGGTAAAGTCAAGGGGCGAATTGCCTCGGGAGAAAAGGTTGCTCGTCGCGGGCCGGGGCCGGGGGAGAAGGTTTGTGAACGAAATGGCGGCAAAGTGTCCATTTAGCTGTCACGGCCGTCAACGAGATTGTCATATCTTCCTCAACCTGCTATGGTGGGCGGCGTATGGATTTCGCCGGGCCTGGCCCGGTGGCGGCACTGCCGTTTTTTTTACTATCGGATCCTTCTCATATGAAAAAACCGGCAGACGATACCGGCACCATTGCCCGTTCGGCCTCCCTGGTGAGCATTGCGGTGATGTGCAGCCGGGTGCTGGGGCTGGTGCGGGAGCAGGCCTTTGCAATGCTCTTTGGCGCCGGTTTTGCCTATGATTCGTTTGTGGTTGCCTTCCGAATTCCCAACCTTCTTCGCGACCTGTTCGGCGAGGGGGCACTCAGTTCAGCCTTTGTGGCTGTTTTCTCTGATTACGACGTCAACCGTGGCAAGGAGGAAACCTGGCGGCTGGCCAGTAACGTACTGGTGTTCTTTGCCATTCTTCTCAGTGGGCTGACCCTGCTCGGCATGCTGCTGGCCAAGCCCCTGGTGCTGCTGCTGGCCCCCCACTTCGCCAGAATTGCCAACAAGGTGGAGCTCACCCGGCAGCTCACCGTTATCATGTTCCCTTTTCTGACCCTGGTGTCGCTGTCAGCGGTGGTGATGGGGATTCTCAATACCAAGGGCCGTTTTTTCGTTCCAGCCATGGCCTCGAGCTTCTTCAATCTGGGCTCCATTGCCGGCGGCGTCGGCCTGGCTCTGCTTCTGCCCCGCTTTGGGCAGCCAGCCATTGTCGGCATGGCCATCGGCACGCTGATCGGCGGTCTCCTGCAGCTTGCCGGGCAGTTGCCCACCCTGCGCCGGACCGGTTTCGTCTTCCGGCCCCGGCTCGATCTCCGCGATCCCGGCTTGCGGCGCATCCTCCGGCTGATGGTGCCGGCCATCATCGGGCTCTCCGCCACCCAGATCAACATTTTCGTCAACACCAATTTCGCCTCGTCGCTGGCCCAGGGCAGTGTTTCCTGGCTCAACTATGCCTTCCGGCTGGTGCAGTTCCCCATCGGCGTTTTCGGGGTTGCCATTTCCATCGCTACCCTGCCGGTGATTTCCCGCTATGCGGCGGTCAAGGATATGACCCGTTTGAAGGAAACATATGTCTCCTCCCTGACCATTGCCTTCTGCCTCACCATTCCTGCGACAGTGGGTCTCTATGTGCTGGCCCGGCCCATCATCGCCTTGATTTTTCAGCACGGCAATTTTACCGCCCTGGACACGATCAAGACCGCCGAGGCCCTTTCCTTTTATGCCCTCGGCCTGTTTGCCTATTCTTCGGTGAAGGTGATGGTGCCGGTTTTTTATGCCCTGGGCGACACCCGCTACCCGGTGATCGGCAGTTTTTTGGCCGTGGCCGGCAATGTCGTTATTATTTTGTTGAACATAGACGCCCTGCAACATCGGGCCATTGCCCTGGCCACCTCCTGCGCCATGGCCTGCAATTTCCTTTTTCTGAGTGCGGTGCTGTATCGTAAGCTGCAGGGGTATTCGCTGTCATACTTGTTTGCCGGCCTGGCCAAGGTGCTGGCGGCGGCGGCAATCATGGGCGGCTGGTTGACGGTGGCGCAACGGTACCTGGTAAGCGGCTGGCTGCATGACGGCATGCTCAACCAGATCACGGCGGTGCTGGTGTTGGTGGCGAGTGGGGCGGCCTTGTACGGCTTGGCGCTTTATGTCTTGCGTTTGCGGGAATTGAACTTGCTCGTGGACCGGCTGGCCAGTCGCCTGGCAAGATAAGGAGAGGCCGTCTGCTTTCAGCCGGCTAATTGGCCGAGGAGGGCGAGCTGGGCGAGCAGGGCCGGCACCGCCGTGTCCATGCGCAGGATGCGTGGCCCCATGCTGAAGGGGCGGAGGCCCTGGTCGCGGAATTTGTCGATCTCGAAGTCCACCCAGCCGCCCTCCGGACCGATGGCCAGCAGCATCCGGCCGGCAAGTGGTCGGGGGACCACGTGGGGCAAGAGGCGGTCGGTGTCGGGGTGGGCCACAAGTCGTACGGGACACTCGGCTGCGATTCCGGGCAGCAGGTCTTCGACAAAGGGGCGAAAACGGGTGTGGATGGAGAGCGCGGGCAGGCGGGTGTCCACTGCCTGTTCGAGGCCCAGCCTGAGGGCTTCGGTGATTTTTGCTTCATCAAGCAGGGTGGCGTTGAAAAAACTTTTTTCGACCCGGTTGGCGTTGATCAGGAAGATACGCGCCACCCCCATGGACGTGGCCTGGGCCAGAATCCGCTTGAGCATGATGGGCCGGGGCAGGGCGAGCACCAGATCGAGAGGTTGTTTGGCCGGCGGTGGGGTGGCGGCGACGATCTCCAGCACCACCCGATTCCGTTCCTGGGTACGGATGGTGCCGTGGCCCAGCGGGCCATCGGTCAGGCCGATTCGCACAGTGTCACCGACGCCGCAGCGGAGGATCTTGCGGATATGTTGCGCCCGCCGGCCGTCGAGGCTGACGGTGCGGTCGGCGGCTACTTCGTCGGGATCAATGAGAATGACATTCATGATTCGGGTTCGGGATGCTGGTACTTTATAATCTTCTGCAGGCAGTGGCGCTCATTGTAGTCGGGCCGTTGCTCGCCGTCAAAGCCATTCTCACCGCCAAGTATCGGCGTCGGTTGCCGCAACGGCTGGGCAAGGGGCTTGCGGCGGCAATGGCCGGCTGTCGTCCCGGCGCCCCCCGGATCTGGATTCATGCCCTGTCGGTGGGCGAGGTGGCTTCGGCGCGTGCCCTGGTCAAGGCGCTACGGACCGAACTGCCGGAGGCCGATCTCGTTCTTTCCACCAGCACCGCGGCCGGAGGGGATTACGCCAGGGCCGTTCTTGCCGCGGAGATCGATGTTTTTCTCACCTTCCCTTTTGATATCCTGCCCTGCGTGGCCCGATTTCTCGACCTGGTCAGACCGGATATCTTTCTGCAGGTGGAAACCGACTTCTGGCCCAATTTCCTGCACGGACTGCGGCGCCGCGGGGTGCCGGCCGTTTTGGTCAACGGCCGTATTTCGGATCGATCGTTTCAGGGCTACCAGCGGGCACGGCTCCTCTTCCGTCCCCTTTTTAATGCATTCGCGATGATTTGCATGCAGACCGAGCAGGATGTGGCGCGTATGGTAGACTTGGGGGTGCCGGCGGTCAAAGTGGTGACGCTTGGAAACCTGAAGTACGAGTCTGTTTTGCCTGCCAAGGCGGAAGGAAAATCTGCGCCCGGCACCTATGGAATAGCCGTCGACCAAATGCTTTGGGTTGCCGGCAGCACCCATGACGGCGAGCACGAGATGGCATTGCGGGTTCACAAACGGTTACTGGGGTTGTATCCCCGGCTCTTGCTGGTGCTGGCGCCTCGCCAGGTGGATCGGGGTGAACGTCTTGCCGGCCTTGCCATCGACGAGGAGCTGGCGGCTGTCCGTCGCAGCCGGGGTGGGGCCGCCGGCGGGGCGACGGTGTTGATCCTCGACACCATCGGCGAACTGGCCGATCTCTATCGTTTTTGCGTGGCGGCTTTTGTTGGCGGCAGTCTGGTGGCGGCCGGAGGGCATAACCCCCTCGAACCCGCCGTCTTTGCCAAGCCGGTGCTTTTCGGGCCTCACATGGATGATTTTCGCGAGGTGAGCCGTGATCTGCTCGCCAGCGGTGGCGCCGTGATGGTCGGCGACGAGGAGGAGTTGTTCCATGAGCTCCAGGGCCTGTTGGCAGATGCAGCCCTGCGGCGGCATCGGGGTGAGCTGGCAGGCTGTTTTGTCACCCGCCAGCAGGGGGTGACGGTTCGTCACCTGGATCTGGTAAAAAGGCTTCTTGCCCAAAGGAGGGAGGGCGCGGGATGAGCGGCGACGGGAAGAATGTTTTGTTTACTCTGGGGCGGCCTTTTTCGTCCCTGTACAGTCTGGCGATGTCTCTCCGTGCTTTTTTCTACCGTCGTGGCATTCTGGCCACGCAGCGTCTGCCGGTGCCGGTGATCAGTGTCGGCAATCTGACCATGGGCGGCACCGGCAAAACGCCGCTGGTAATGTGCGTGGTCCGGCATCTTTTGGAGCATGGCCGGCGGCCGGCCATTGTCAGCCGTGGATACGGGGGCAAGGCGCGCGGGCGGGTCAACGTGGTTTCCAATGGGCGGGAGAAAAAGCTCGATCCGGCCATGGCCGGAGACGAACCGTGGCTGCTGGCCGATTCTCTGCCCGGGGTGCCGGTTGTAACCGGCGCCCGGCGGGCAGAGGTGGGGCGTTATGTGCTTGAAAAGACCTCCAGCGACATAATTGTGCTTGATGATGGCTTCCAGCATCTGGCGCTGCACCGTGATCTCGATCTTGTGCTTTTTAATGTCCAATCGGAACTCAGTACGGCCCGGGTTTTCCCGGGCGGCGAACTGCGCGAGTCCTTTGGCGCGCTCCGGCGCGCCCATGCCCTGATCGTTACCGGCGTTGATTATCGAACCGAGCGCCGGGCGCATGCTCTCAAGCGCTTTCTGCGGGAACGCGCCCCGCAGGCGCCGGTTTTTTTTGGCGAGTACCTGCCGGTCTGTCTCCTTTCGAACGGCAAACAGGAGGTTTTTCCCTCCGACAAGGCCAAGCGATTGACCCTTTTCGGTTTCTGCGGCATCGGCAACCCGACGTCCTTCCGGGAAACGTTGCATAAGGAGGGGTACCGGCTCGGAGGGTTCAGGTCTTTCCGTGATCACCATCCGTAT
>Ga0224496_10001008_pt1 | contig 18179 bp, 13 predicted proteins | sample SF_Jul11_sed_USG_2_FD_168127 | JGI IMG/M metagenome (GOLD analysis project Ga0224496, IMG submission 168127) | Sediment microbial communities from San Francisco Bay, California, United States - SF_Jul11_sed_USGS_8_1 | ecosystem: Environmental > Aquatic > Marine > Sediment | place: USA...
CGTTTGGTGGTGAAGGGTACTAGCGATCCCTGCACCTATCTATCTGACAGTTAAACAATTATATCGATGCAAATAGAATCGGTACGCCCGTTGTTGCACCCACATCCTGCGGCTGTTTTCGGGCTGCATCCGGCATTATTCGCCCTGGATAAAGTGTCTAAGAATCGCGAAAATCGGCCGAAAAACAAATCGCAGTCCGGACCGAAGACTTCGCCGTGAATGCCGCTCGGTGTTGGAGGAAGCCGATCCGTGAATACACCGTTACCCCTCAATCCCCTTCACGTTTCAGGGGCCCACAAAAGCCTGGCAAAACTGAACAGACTGATACTGGATGTGACAACAATTGAACAACGGAAACGCCTGTTTTCCGAACCAAGTAACTTGCAAGTACTCTGAGACCAGACTGGTCTTGCTCCGGGTAAAGGTCATCAGCCTCCCGTTCGCTGCTGCCATTCAGTTTCCGAAATCATCAAACCTTACAGACGACTCCGCCACACCGAGTTCTCGTAGCATCGCGCGAGTTGCGGCCAACATCAGCGGCGGCCCACACAGGTAGAATTCGCATTCGGATAACGACTGATGGCCTTTCAATGCGTTCTCAAATATTGAATCATGAATGAAGCCGCGCTCCCCTTTCCAATGTTCATCGTCTGCCGAGTTTGACAGTGCGACCCGCCATTCAAAATTCGAATGGTCTTTCGCGAGCGTTTCAAAGGTATCGCGATACAGTATCTCCTTCTGATTACGTGCGCCGTACCAAAACCGTAGCTTTCCCTGCCAGCCCATACCTTCCAACAGGTGTATCGTCATCGACTTTAATGGTGCCATGCCGGCCCCGCCACCGATAAGGATCTTCTCCCGGTCACTGTCGATCAGATGAAAATCGCCAGATGGACCGCGAAACGTGATTCGATCGCCCGCGCGCAAGCCGCACATATAACTCGATCCCACACCAGGAAGCACTGACGCTGCTTTTGGCGGCGGGGAAAATCGAACGGTGAAAACGAGCTCCTGTGGGTGCTCCGAACTCGGTGCCGTCGCAATAGAGTATGTGCGAGCAGACGCACCAGAGTCTTTGTGCGACCAACGGTCGGGCATCGCAAGTGCTTCCCAGACATCGGACATCGATGTAGGAATATCGAGTTGCTCAAGATTGACGTTGTAACTTGGAATTTGAAATTCCAGGTAATCGCCGGGGAAAAATTGAATGGGATGGTCCGGCCGGATATGGATTTCCTTGAGCAGCGGCGTAAGCCATTTGCTGGACACTACCTCCGCCTCGTGGACCGTTTGCAGGTAGGCAAATTCCGGCACTGTAAGGACATCACCAGGACGTGGTCTATGCCGACAGCCTAGCCTGAAACCGTCCGCAAGGCCGGACGCACTGATCCATTCGCGATCCACCACCGTAGGTTCGGGCGCGCCTTTATCGTAGTGGACCTTGCAAAGTCCGCAACTGCCAGAGCCATCGCAATTTGAGGACAACTTGATACCGCACCGAGACAAACCTGCGTAATACGAAAGCGAGCTGTCAAGCGAAATCGGTTGCCCATCTCGACCTTCGGAACCCACCATGCTCACTACCTGCCGGCTGCGAGAACCGACTCCTGGCAGCCAAAGAAAATCGCCTCGAGTGAAACTGTAGAAAACCAACAGCATTCCAGAGATGGCAATCCAAAGGGTACCGAAGCCAACGACGATAATCTGCAGATTATTGAAGCTGTCAGCGCGTACGTAGTCCATGAAGTGCAACATCAGAAGAAAATCAACGATCTTCCAGCTTGTATTTCGATGCGCGAGAACTTGCCCGTCCTCGGCCGAAACATAGATTCGCGTCGCGAGGTGGTCGTCGAGTTGTATCTTCCAGATCGGCCGGCCAAGTTCTCGAAATTCGTCCGAACCCGTTGCAAATCGTTCACTCGATACGATCTGTCCTGCACCGAGATAGCTTGACAGTGCTATTTTTTCAACCGTAGCTTGATCAATGATTATCGGGCCGCCGCTCTGCGCATCGAATAGCCGTGTTTCCTTCTCCCGCACGACTCGATATACCGGCATTCCCAAGTGCGTGTGTAGCATTATCGAATGCACGGGTTCATTCAACTGGGCAATGTCCGACACTGGTAACAATGCGCCGAATGAATACAGAGGTGGTCCTTTATCGACGACTCGCCGGGTTACGGCACCACCGATTTCATCCTTGTCGATAAAACTAATGACGGTGCCGGTTACCAGCCAGACTATCAATTGAGCTCCAATTACGAGCCCTAGCCACTTGTGCAATTTGCGCATGAAGATCACTGCGTCAAAACCCGCTTTCGGCTGTTGTTGAAACTGTAAAATAACAGCCACACGCCGCTCAGGCCCATGAGCGTTCCCAACACGGAGACGACTCGCAAAACGGTATTATTGATGTCTTCGCGCTCGTCGTAATCCATGATGTGCAACATCCAGAGGAAATCGAAGACTCGCCAAAGCGTGTGCCGACGGATCGTGAACTCACCTGAGCTGGGTTCGATGTAGAAGCTGCTATTCCATACGTCGTCGAAATCCACACGCCATATGGGCAAAGGTCGCCCCTGAAGCTCAGTTGGCGGGTCGTTTTCAACAAGCATGACTCCTTGAATGCCGCTATCGCCTGCGTAGTGAAAAGTCGCGACCTCAGTTGCCAGTTGCTCATTCAGCGGACTGAGTAACTCACCGGTATTCGCATCCACGATCCGAACTTCGGCGCCTTCGATTCGATAAACCGGCCGCGACATCATGGTCTTCAGCGTAATGCTACTTGCGTCTGGGTGGGCGTTCGCAACTTGTTCGAACGGTACGAGGACGGTGCCGGGTGTCATTACACTCTGCTGCACGTTCTCTATCAGCATGTCACCATGAATGATGTCGATGTGCACCGCGACCATATAGAAGCCGCTTAGTGCCCACAGGAACAACTGCACTCCCAAAACCAGAGCGAACCACTTGTGGATCTTCCGGGACAGTCGTATGGCTTTCATTACGATACATTTGTCAGGACGAAGTTACTCGGCAGGCGCTGCTACGCCAAATTCGACTACGTAGTCCCCGTAGAGTGGATCGTAGTAATGCCCGTCTTCTTTGTAATCAGCGTTCCATGTGCGCTCGCCATCGCTGGACTCGACATAAACATACGGCGACAGGTGCAGACGCTCCCTGTGCCAACGACCTTCTTCGCCAGACGGAATATCTGTACCCGCGCCATAGAGCATTAAGCCGCCTTCCGCACGTACCTCATGCTGTGGGTCCACGTCTCGATACTCGTGACTTACATTCATGAGCTTGTGGCCCAATTCATGTGCAACCACCGATCGTACATCGTACGTCTTGTTTACCGTGATGACGCCGCGCCAGCGATCGGGAATGTCGGGGTAGCTGTAGCCGGGAAACGACAGGCCACCGGTCGTTATTGTCCGCGGTGCCCAGGTCCGCTCATCGAGCTTTTCGTAGAAGGACATGAAAACGCTCTGCAGCGTGACGATGTAGACGGTCCTGCGGTTGTTCTCATCCATCTCAATGATCGATTCAAACGCGTCGCGGGTCTCCTGGGTCAAACCTGAATCCTGGCGCCGACTGTCAACATACATATTCGTGTAGAGCCCGCTTGGCGTCGTTCCCTCCAGCGTGTTGGCCTGGATCTCGAGGTATTGGGGGTCGATGTCGCCAGTCTTTATCCATAAGAGATTCAACTGCATGTCGGCCGCGGAGAATATTTCCTTCGCGCCAACAAAGTCTTTCAGGAGCGTATCAAGCGAATATGTTTCTTTGAATGCCGGGTCATGATTCGACGGGAAGTAGATGCCGACGTCGACTGTCGGTTTTCCCGTTTCAATATCGCTGTTTATTTCAGCAACGAGATTCTCTCGTATGGTTGACCAACGTACTGGTTCGGCAGCGATACCCGGACCGCTCGCAAAGTAGACGACCAGCAAGCAAGGTGCCAGTATTCCGGACAAAGTCAGTTTCATCGGATTAGTCCACCTTGAACGTGATGGTTGCCCAGTTGGACTCGTAGTCGGCATCCGGATCGTCAATCTTTTCCATATGAATTAATGAAATGTACCAAAGTGCTTTGTTATTAAGAAGAAAACGAGCCCGACCATCTTCGTCGGTTCGCATCTCATACGAATTAATGTGCCCGCCCGAATCATCATGCCCGTGAAACCCTTCATAGCTTGCCCGCACCAACTGCCCCCGAACAGGCTCACCGTTGTGCAGCACCTGGAAGCCGATATCGTCACCGAATCGGAGCTTGTACGGGTTCTTGTCGAGTATGATTTCAACTGGGTAGCCAAGCTTCGCGGCGTAAGAATCTGTCCTTTCATCACCCACTTGCACTATCGTCCGAATATGCTTGGAGTAGCGCTCGCGCACCTCCGCAAGCGTATTGTTAGCCTGAAACGTCGCAAGCGTATCCAGCACGCCGTCATGTTTCAGATAGGCGATAAAGTCGTCCGCTGACATTGTGATAATGCGTGGTTTTGTCGAAACACCGATAACGTGGGTGCCCGCCTCTCCTGAGTTGTAGTTCAGGTACGACGAGTTTTCGTCATCGCGCCAATCTGAAGGACGTGGTTTGGTCACTTTGCCGTTGGCGACTATGCTGACATCGGCCATTCGGTCCCGAGTGATGGCGTTTTCGCTTTTATCGAATGTGCCGTTGATCAGTCGAAGTACCTGCGGCGAGTCGGGCGTCTGCCTGGAGTTCTCTGGCTTCAGGAACATCTCGTGTGCCGACACTGGGGCAGCCACAGTCGCAACTGCCAAAATCAGTAAATACAACGCTGTTTGATTGATATTCTTCATCGCCAATCCTGTGTGTTGACTACCTGATTTCGAAAGTGATCGTCGACCAGTTGGATTCCCAGTCAGCATCTTCGTCATCAACCTTCTGCATGTGAATCAGCTGGATATACCATTTCTGTTTTTCTGTAATCTCAAAGCTCGCTTTGCCATCATCGTCGGTGCGCAGCGAGTGCACTGCGATCTCCGGGATCGTTTTGTCTTGCGGGGCCTCAATACCTGCATGGCTCACGTACACTTGTTGATTGGCGAGTGGTTTGCCGTCGTACATCACCTGGATCGACATCTCATCACCGACTGATACGCTGCCGGGATTCTGCTCGACGAAGATCTCTACCTTGTAGTCGAGCACATGCTTGTAATCATCGCTGAGGGGTTTTCCGACCTGAAAGATGCCTTTGGCATGCTTGGTGTAACGCTCGCGGATCGTCGTGCGTTTGTTTGTCGCTCTGAACTCTGTGAGGGCGTCATCCAGTCCTTCGTGTACGAGATAGCCCTCGAATACTTCTGCAGGCAATGCGATGTAATCCGGGTGTGCCGCAAGTCCGGCAAGGCCGGTACCTTCTTTTTCAGCAAACACCTTGATGTAAGTCTGCTTGTACGTCGGATGTCCATCGACATCCTCGACCTCATCGTCGGGCGGCGTCTTGCGTTCACCGGCCATCACGATGCTGATATCCCGCGACATCTTCCGCGTGATCGAATAGCCGCTCTCGAAGTAGGTGCCATTCTTCAGAATCAAGTAGTTATCGGTCCCGGGGCGGAGCTCGTAGAGGTCCGAAATCATATAAGTCTGGTGCGCCTCGGCAATAGCGAAACTCAGCATTGCAATCAAGGCCAATAGACCTGCTTGAGGTCGCGACTTTGTCTTTTGAATAGAGTTCATAGTGATTTTCTCCATTTAGTCGTGCGTTGGTACGTTCTTGGGTAGCTCTGGTGTTGCGTGATCCCGCATGTCTGCGTGCACGTGTCCGTGATCGTCTTTGTTAATCGGAAATGCGTCAGAGTTCACCATGTGTGAATAGCCGTGAAGCTGCATTACGAGCAACAAAGCACCGGCCACAACAAGACAAAGGTTTGCAACCTTGCTGAAGACTGGAAAGTGTGCGCGCTTTTGCCAGAAATGCAGAACACCCCACATCGGGACCAGCGCCAGGATTTGTCCTATCTCAACACCGATGTTGAATGAAATGATATGCATCAGCATTCCACCCCCTTCGGCTATGGGAAGTTGCTGCAGCCGCGTTGAAAGGCCGAAGCCATGCACAAGACCGAACAGAAGTACCATTAGCAAAAGATTAGGTGACATCGTGTTGAGGAATTTCTTGAATCCATCAAGATTCTCGAAGCCCTTGTAGGCGACTGTCACTGCGATGAAAGCATCCACAAGATAGTAATTGGCTGTGATCTGCCAATAAGTCGCGAAGATCAGGGTTATCGTATGCCCGATCGTAAAGGCACTAACGAATTTGATGATGTCGCTTAGGCGCGTAAGGAAAAACATCACGCCGAAGAGAAAAAGCAGGTGGTCGTAGCCAGTGATCATGTGTTCTGCGCCGAGCCGCAGATACTCAAGATTTCCGCCGTCAATCATGCGCTGTCGCGCCTCGGCCGAAATTCCATGTGCGAAAACACCAGGCCCGGCCAACAGGGCGCTTCCCGCAAGGAATAGCCTCACCGCCATGTATCTGAGGTTCATAATACGCTCGTAGTGATATCGAATTACGTCCCGAACGAATCGCGACACGGCCGTGATAACCGTGTCGCGATGCTCTTCGGTCGACTAGTTCATCCTGAAGACCGCACGTGCGTAAACAAATCGCCCGAGCAACGAATACGTCATTGTGTCCGTATTCCCGTCTGTCCATGAGCGAACGTAAGGAGCGTCCTCATCGAGTAAATTGTCGATGCCCAATCTAAGCTCGGTCGAGTCGTTTAATTGATAGCTGCCTTGAAGATTGTGATAGAACACTGCGTCAATCTCCGTACCGATTGCGCCCGCCGCACCATTGTAATCCGTGGCTGAACCAATCATCTGGAAATTATAAGTGGCCGACCATTTGTCTTTCGACGCGGTCCAGAATCCATTCGCTCGCCACTCAGGGTAGCCTCCGACACAACATCCGACGCCACCATCGCGAATCAAGGGTGTATCCCCTTCAAATGCAATGATCTCGTATTTCTGCAGATAGGTCGTCTTGAAACCGAGCTGTTGCTGCACAGATCCAATGTCAAACCCATATGAAACACCGAGATCAATTCCGGACATCACTTCGTTGCCAGTATTCGCACTTTGTGCGGAAAGGAAATCGATATCGCCAGTCAGGGAGTTTCGCGTGTGGTGCGTAGGACCGCAGAACGGGTGAGACAAGCCTTGTGACGTATAGCAGATATTCAATTTGGCCGATCCACCAGTCTGGTTAATCGCGTTGTCGATATCGATATCGAAATAGTCGATTGTCAAAGCGAGGCCCGGAACAATGCCCGGCTCAAAGACGGCTCCGACTGTAAATGTCTTCGCGTCTTCCGGTTTCAGTCCCGGATTTCCACCAATATCAGTTATGACAATGGATCCAAACTGAACATAGTTGATCGGGACGCCAGCGGCCTGGCAATTTTGATAGATTGCTGCGGACGGATCGAGCGCAGCCCAGCCTGAGCACGGATCAACAGTCGGGAGCTGTGCTTCACGCACGCCTGAGAAAAGTTCCGGAATACTTGGCGCGCGAAATGCTGTTGAATACGTACCGCGAATCTTAAATGCCGGAACTACCTGCCAGTTAACTCCAGCTTTGTAGTTTGTGTCATCCCCAAATAGGTCGTAGTCCGAATAGCGCAACGCCAGATCAAGATCCAGACTTTCAGCCATTGGTGCACCAGACAATATTGGTATATGCAATTCACCGTAGATTTCCGTCGCCTCTATCGACCCGTCAATAGGATCCTGCGCGTTACCCAGTGCGGCCCCCGTGGTAAGCAGGGCGTCGGGATATGACCAGCCGCTGTCCTCACGGATTTCGAAGCCCGCCGCAAATCCGACCGAACCGGCTGGAAGGTCAAATATCGCGCCCGTAATATTGCCTGTGACGCTCTTTTGTTCATTGCCGCCGGACTCGCGCTGGTTGAAAAGAATGTAATCACCAACATCCGAAGTCAGATCGCCTTCGCCGAGGAGGTCCGCGCAAGGAATTCCGTTCGATCCACAGACAGATGTATCGAGTGTCGCGGCCAGTCGTTGCGTATTGATGTTATCAAGCAAGGCGTCAACTGCTGAATTGCGACCCCAGTTGACAGCGACGTCATAACTCCAGTCGTTGTTCATTTCGCCCTGTATCCCTGCGACCAGCCGCCAGGTATTGACTTCCTGCTCGAAGTCGCGAGCGCCGAATTCCGCCGTCCTTCGCTGCAATAGAATAATATTCTCACCCGTAGGGTTGGTAGGATGCGACGCATCAAACGCGATATTGCGTAACGTTGCTGGAGACCCGGGCTGTTCCGAATGTCGCCAGTTAAACATCGCCTCGGTGAACATACGTGTCTTATCACTTAGCGCATAATTGCCGAACGCGCTTAACGAAAGGCGCTCTACCGGGTTTGATGCGTTGAAAAACGGATTGGAGTTGAATCCGTGAGCCTGAATGTTGAACGGCTCGTAAGCGTCGCCGCCAATAAAGTTAATCTGTGATCCATTCGGCAACACCGCGCGTCCACCTGCGGTTGCGGAGCTACCGGGCGTGCACTCGAGGGTGTTAGTGCCGGAAATATCCGCAAGCGCGCACGGTGCACGGTCTATAAGTGGCGCTTCCTGATTATCCTGATAGCGCGCATCGAACATCAAGCTGCCCTTGTCATTTGACAAGCCCCATGTCAGCCCGACACTCAGCTCTTCGCCGTCGCCATAACTCGTCACACCGTATTTGGTGTCGATCTGTACGCCTTCGAAGTTGTCTTTCGTTATGAAATTGACTACACCGGCGACGGCGTCTGCGCCGTAAATCGCTGATGCGCCGTCCTTCAGCACTTCGACTCGGGAAACAATTGAAAGCGGAATGATATTCAGGTCGACGGAGTCATTCGCACCCGATCCTCCACTTACTACTCTTCGACCGTTGACCAGTACCAAAGTACGGCTGGGGCCAAGGCCCCGCAAATTTACCTGCGCCGTTCCCCACCCGCCCGAAACCCAGTAGGCGGCATTCGAGTTACCTGCAAAGCCGGCGGAGGAGGGCAACCTTTGCAACAGCACTTCGGCGTTCGTAATGCCCGATTCCAAAATGTATTGTTCATCGAGCACGGTCGCAGGGCCGACACTCGTAATGTCTGTTCGTTTGATTCGACTACCTGTTACCAGTATTTCTTCGATAGCATTTTTGTCCGTTACTGCACCGCTATCGACGGCCTCCTGTGCATTTGAGCCAACACTGAAAACTGCCGCAAAAAATGCCCCAAGCCCTGCTTTCGTCTTGACATTCATGACTTCCCCCTCGCGCTCCGACTGCTTGTCGGTAGCAATATTTAGAATAACCTGGTTGCGAAACGTGGCCTTGAGCCCGGTGCCAGCTAGAAGAATTTCGATGCCCTCCTTCAACTGGTATGTGCCAACCAATCGGTTCGCCGTTTTTTCCTGAATTTCGTCGTACGGAAAAACCAGCGTCAGATCAGCTTGTTCAGCAAACAGGGTGAGCGCTTTATCCGCTCGTTGCTGAGGTATGTCGAATGAAATCTTTGTGAGTTTAATTGTGTCGTCTGCAAATGTTGTCGCAGAAAACAACACGAGCAATGACAACAAGCCGCTCCTTAAAGACACCCATTCGCTTACCTCAACAGCACGCATCTTGCACGCTGCTAGTACTAACGAATGAGTAGCCACTTTCCCCCAAGGAGCCAGGTACATATTTAATGGCTTCGATGCCTACATTTTTGCCAAGAAAACCTGTCCATCGCCCGTACGCTCGTAAACAACATCGAAGTTTTCTCTGAGCGCGGCCAGGAGTCCCTCTATGTCGCCCGCCTTGAAGCGTCCTGCAATTCGCTTGGCTTTTAGCTCGTCGTCAACGATCACAAACTCCGTTGTGGTGTACCGGCCAATCTCCAATACAGCTTCCTCAAGAGTTTCGCCGCGAAATATGAGGTCGCCGTCGCGCCAGGAAAGTTTGATCTCGATCTCTTCCGTTGAGACCTGGACAACATCCTCGACGAGATTGCCAAGAACGATTTCCTCGCCAGCCATAACAGCCAACGACGTTGATTCAAGTACCGGCGGAATTGAGCCAGAGTTAGTGATCGAGGATTTTTCACGCGCGCCGACCAATACCTTGCCCTCCGTCACAACCAGTTCAATTTTTTGATCGTCGGTTATTGCCACACTAAACGCCGTTCCCACGGCCTGCAAGATTCGGTCATCGGCAACGACGCTTAACGGCCGATTCGTATCATGTGCAACACTAACGTGTATTTCGCCCCGATCCAGAAGCAACAATCGGTATTCGTCCGTAAAATGCACTTCGAGTTTGCTATTGGTATTCAGAACTACTTGCGTTCCATCCACCAAAGCCACCGTAGATTGTTCGCCAATCCGAGTTTCGTACACACTCTCCGGCAACGCGGCTACATGGTTTGCTGTACTCTCGGCGTCAAGGCCTTGATCAACGCGGTCCTGAGCCGAATACAACCAACTGCCCATGACCACGGCCAGCACTGATGCCGCGACCGCAAAAACCGGCGTCGGTACGTGCCGCGATCGAGTCGCCGGCTCTGGAATAATGTCTGCGAGGCGGGACATGACGGACATGCCGTCCCAGAGTCTCGTCATCTCGAACAGAACCTGCCTGTTCGTATCGTTCTCGGCCATCCATTGTTGCAGTTCCTGCTCTTCGGCAGCGGACAAACCCTTGTCCATTCGGGCACACCACTGACTCGCTTCATCAAACGATTTGTCGCGTTGCGGAAATTCGTAAACGTTGTTCATCAGCGGTCTCCTTGGCTGACTGACCCACCTTGGGCAGCAACTCCGTGCCTCCCTTTGCACCGGTCATCGTTTGACCCGCGGTGCTGCATCATGAAGTAGGTGCATCGTTTGATGCCCTCCGAAATGTGTTTTTCAACTGTCTTCTCGCTCAGCTTCATTTCCCTTGCTATCTCTTGCTGGGTGTATCCGTAGACCTTCTTGAGAACAAATGCGCGGCGGCATTTCAACGGAAGCATCCGCACGCTTTCGCAAAATAGGCCAAACTCCTCGTTAGACGTTACTTGCCCAAACGTTTCGTCCATCAGCGTACCGGACGTAACCGAGTCAATGTCGTCGACGCCCCCGGTCAAACGGGTTTCCGCCTTCTTGGCATAGTCCAACGCCAGATTTCGAGCGGTCTTGAACAAGAACGACCGCGGCTCCGTAATACGTTCTTTATACTCAACCTGGCAGGCCCGCACGTAGGTTTCCTGGACGATGTCCTCGATCTCCCTCGGCGGCACAATCGTCATCACAGCGCGGGCGAGACTGGCCCGCAAGGACATGTAAACGCTCAATACTGTTTCGGTTTCTGCCATACCTGTTCGCCCTCGATCCGACCTGCTTTCTCTGGAGCAACCCTGTAAAACGATTGGTTAGCAGGTTTCCCCCTGCAGTGATAGATGAATTCTCTAATAACCTTTTAACTCAACAGGTTACGATTCGCTTGAAGTTGCACTTTTGATCTTCGCCCGCCGTGAACCAGGTAATACAACGCGGGCAAAACGACCAGCGTCAGCAGGGTCGACGAGATGATGCCTCCGATGACCACTGTGGCCAAGGGCCGCTGTACCTCGGAACCAATGCCTGTGTTCAGCGCCATCGGCACAAACCCAAGAGACGCGACAAGCGCCGTCATCAACACAGGGCGCAGTCGCGACAAGGCACCCTCCACGATGCCGTCCCGGACCGACTTGCCGTGCGCGATCAGATCACGGAAGAACGCGACCATGACAAGCCCGTTTAGGACAGCTATTCCCGACAACGCGATGAAACCCACGGCCGCGGAGATGGAAAACGGTATGCCCCGAACCAGCAATGCCAAAATCCCACCCGTCAGTGCCAGCGGGACTCCGCTGAAAATGATCAATGCGTCTTTCAACGAATTAAGCGCCAAGACCAGCAAACCTATGATCAATAACAGGGTTACCGGCACCACAATACTCAGGCGCCTGCCCGCTGACTCCAGGTTCTTGAACGTGCCGCCGTACTCAACCCAGTAGCCGGGCGGTATGTCGACTTGCGCCCCTATTGTCGCACGGACGTCACGCACAAAACTTCCCAGGTCACGGCCGCGTACGTTGGCAGTAACGACGACGCGACGCTTACCGTTCTCTCGGTTGACCTGGTTATAGCCATTCGCAAGCTTAATGCTCGCCAATTCACCCAAGGGAACGAAGCTGTCGTCGCCCAGCGGCACAGGCAACTTGAGAAATTCGTCTGTCTTGTCGCGCCGCTCCTCGTCGAGACGCACGACGATATCAAAACGCTTATCGCCCTCGTAAAGCTGCCCGGCGACCTTTCCGCCCAGCGCCGTGCTCACCAGGTCTTGAACATTCGAAATCGTCAATCCGTATCGAGCCAGCGCCTCGCGATCGGGTACGATGGTCAGAACCGGAAGTCCTGTCGCCTGCTCGACGGCTACGTCGGCAGCACCCGGCACCGTCGAAATAGCGGATTCGATCGCGCCGCCCAGTTCAACAAGTTGATCGAAGTCATCTCCAAACACTTTGACCGCGAGCTCCGAGCGCACACCGGCAATAAGTTCATTGAATCGCATTTGAATTGGTTGAAGGAACTCATAGCGATTACCTGGAATTTTGTTCACAACTTCTTCGAGTTCGCGTACGAACTGAAGTTTTGGTTTATCGGAATCCGGCCAGTCATTGCGATGCTTCAATATGATGAAGTTGTCCGCAACACTTGGCGGCATGGCGTCTGTGGCAACTTCCGGCGTCCCTATCTTCGCAAAGACGCGTTCAACCTCCGGCAGTTCGCGGATTTTTTGCTCGAGTTGTTTTTGTTGAAGAATCGACTGGCTAAGGGAAGTTCCCGGGATACGAAGCGCGTGCATTGCGATATCGCCTTCGTCCAGGTTCGGTACGAACTCCATGCCGAGCCGACTCGCAGCAAGGCCGCTGATCACAACGAGAAACGCGGCCGCCGAGACTACTGCCCAACGAAAACGGAGCGCTATGAACAAAGTTGGTTGGTATAAAGCCCGCACGCTTTTGATGACCAGGTTTTCTTTTTCTTCAAGCGGCTTGCGGAACAACAACGCGACACCTGCTGGCACAAAGGTGACCGACAGAATCATGGCACTGATCAGCGCGATGACTACTGTAGTTGCCATCGGGTGATACATTTTTCCTTCAATACCGGTGAGCGCGAAGATCGGAACATACACCGCTGTGATAATAAAGACGCCGAATAGCGCAGGCCGTATTACCTCGTGCGTCGCGTCATAAACAACCGTGAGACGTTCCTTCAGACCCATTTGACCGTTGCGTCCCGCCTCACCGAGTCGGCGCAGACAGTTCTCAACGATGATTACAGCGCCATCGACGATGAGGCCGAAGTCGAGCGCGCCCAAACTCATCAGGTTGGCGCTGACGCCCGAGCGCACCATGCCGCTAATCGTCATGAGCATCGCCACGGGAATGACCGCTGCTGTCAGTATGGCAGCGCGAACATTACCCAGAAACAGGAACAAAACGGCGATAACGAGTATCGCGCCTTCGACCAGGTTGGTGGTGACTGTATCGAGTGTCTTGTCAACGAGCCCGGTTCGGTCGTATACAGCCGTCGCCGTGATTCCGTGTGGCAACGTTGGGCCTATTTCTTCCAGCTTCTCGGCGACGGCAGCCGAGACCGTTCGGCTGTTCTCGCCGATCAGCATGAATACCGTGCTCATTACAACCTCGCGACCGTTCTGCGTGGCCGCGCCTGAGCGCAGTTCCTTGCCGAGTCCGACGGTACCAATATCGCGTATGCGAACGGGCAAGCCATCGTGTTCCTCGACCACGATCGCGCCAAGATCGTTTAATGACTCCGCCTGGCCCGGAACGCGCATCAACCACTGGGCACCGTTATGCTCGATAAACCCGGCGCCTCGGTTGCTGTTATTTTTCGTCAGCGCGTTAACGACATCCTCATACCCTAGACCGTAAGCCAACAATTTCACCGGATCCGGAGCAATGAGAACTTCTTTTTTGAAGCCGCCGATAGGATTGATCTCGACTACCCCCGGCACGCGCAGTAGCTGCGGCCGGATAATCCAGTCATGTGCCGTACGCAAGTCCGTTGGCGTGACGAGCGTACCATCCGCATTGGTCGCACCCGGTTCTGCATCCACCGTGAACATGAAAATCTCGCCGAGTCCGGTTGCTATTGGACCGAGATTTGGCGTTAGCGCGCTCGGCAAGTCCGACCTCGCAGAATTTACTCGTTCCGCAACCTGTTGCCGGGCAAAATAGATGTCAGTACCTTCCTCGAACACGACCGTGATCTGCGACAGACCGTAACGTGATAATGACCGCGTACTCTCAAGGCGCGGTAACCCGGCCATGGCGTTCTCCAGCGGGAAAGTCACACGTTGCTCGACCTCGAGTGGTGTATATCCCGGGCTAGGCGTATTAACGACGACCTGGACATTTGTTATGTCGGGCACGGCATCGATCGGCAGACGAGTGAAGTTCCACATACCGAGACCGACAAGGACCAAGACGAAGGCGAACACGAGACCGCGGCGTTCAATCGATAGTGTAATTATTTTTTGCAGCATGAGTTCGGTCTCAGTGATCGTGGGAAGCACCTGACTTTTCAATGTCGGCCTTCACCAAGTAGCTGTTGGTCGTCACGTACGTCGTGCCAGCTTCGAGACCGCCTAAGACCTCAACCCAGGTTGCATCCCGGCGGCCGAGGTTCAGCATGCGTACCTCGTATTCGTCGCCGATCAATGCGTAGACGACGGTGAAATCACGGAACGCCTGCAGTCCACTTCGTTTCACCGCGAGCGGTACGTGATATTGTGCGACCTCGATTTCGCCCGTCAGGTACATGCCAGCTGCGAGCAAACCTTCGGTATTGTCCAGGCGAACGCGGGCAGTAACGGACTGGTTCGCTCCGGCCACCGGGTTAAGCAGCGCGATCTCACCATTTATGCTGATATCGCCAATAGCGGTACGCACGGCGACGGGCGCACCGACGCGTACACGGGAGCGGTCGGACGGAAAAACGGCGAGCTCTGCCCAGACGGAGGAGGTATCGACGATCGTGAACAGCGAACGACCTTCCGTCGTTTCACCCGAATTCGCGCGACGATCGATTACTGTGCCTGAAATTGGCGCATTGATCGTATAGTTGTTCAAACTGTCGTTTGCTTCTATAACCGCCAGCGTCTGCCCTTTCTCGACCACATCGCCAATCGATGCGCGGACTGCGCGAATGACGCCGTCAAATCGGGCATTCACATGACTCACGTTCTCGGGGTCCGATACAACACGCCCGTAAACAGTGACAGCTTCTCGAATAGTCGCAGGACCGGCGTCTTCGACGCTGATGCCGGAAGCTTCCGCGACATCGCCAGCGATGCGAGTACGGCCTTCGAAATTATCATAAGCCCAGCGGTGCGTATGTCCCTGGTAGGTCGCCTCGATATTGACGACAAACGAGTGCGGTTCGTAAATGACCGTATCGCCTCGCAAGAAATCATCTTGCGCAGCAAATCCGATTTCGTCTGTGATGCCGCCAAGTCGCGTCAGTATGACTTTCAGGCTGACGTCTTGAGGTGAAATGGGAGCGCCGGCGCGCGTAGCCCACACCCGGAATTCGGGTGGGACACCGGTTTCGAAAATGGCCAGCTCGATGGCGAAGTCGTCGTCAGTGAGCATTCGTCCACGATGCGGTCCTTTGGCCGGTTCTACCTCTGCAACGTCACTGTGACCAGCGGCACCCGGTGAGTCTCGTGTGCCATCGACGCGGTTGCAGCCTGCGGCGGCAACAGCCAGCGCGGACACCAGTACAAGAAAATTTGTCAGGCGATTCATGATATTTCTCACTCTCATCGGGTCGGCGACGACAGCGCCGCACCGGTCAAAGATTCAATTTCAAGGATATTCCGATGCGCATCGATGAGTGCTACCGCGACCTCCGCTCGTGCCCGTAATGTATCGACCTGGGCAGCCCGCAGTTCGAGATAGCTGTAACGTCCTTGTTCGTACGCGAGCTGAGTTTCGGCGAGCGCGCTCTCTACACGCGGCAAGATGTCATCTCGTAAGGTGATCGCCCGGTGCACGCTGTGTTTCAGCTCTTCGTAAAGCGCGAACAAACGTGTTTCGATCTGCACCCCGGCGGCCACCCTGTCGGCGTCTGAACGAGCAAGCGCAGCGCGGGCCGTTGCAAGGTTACCCTGATTGCGCGTTTTAGCACCTAACGGGATGGTGATGCCGGCAATCAGCGCCTGGTCGTCGGATAACTGCATCTGTCGAACACCGGCGGTCAAGCGCCAATCCGGTTTCGCGTCGGCTTCGACTCTCCGCAGCTCCGCCTCGCGCAAGCGGCGCTCACTCAGGAATCGCCGCAGGTTCGGGCTTTGTTCCACGCGAGCGAGCAGATTGGCAAAACTATCGGGCTCCGGCAGATCGGTGAGCTTACCGCGTACGCTCGTGAAGGTCGGGCGCGTTTCGCCCCATTGCGCCGCAAGGCGCCGAATTGACGTTAGTAGTTTGTGCTCCAGGTCCTCGCGATCAAGCTTCAAACGGGACAGGTCAACCTCGGCTCGCGCCAGGTCTGCCTTTGCTGTCCGACCCGCCTCCACGCGCTGTCGTACGACAGCCACAGTCTTTTCGGACAGGTTTACGGCTTCGTCAACGAGGTCTGCTTCTGCTTGGTTGGCGAGCGTCGTCAGGAACAGTCGTGCGGTTTCGGTCGCCACCTCAAGTCGCCTTAATTCAACATCTGACTCAAGCAGCGACAATTCCGCTCGTGCCGCGTCAACGCGTCGCTCACGCTTACCGCGTTCCAGCGACCATGCAAGACTGATTGTTGCTTCTGCGCTGTTGACACCGGAGAAGCCACCGGTACCTGCGGCGTTCTCCAGCAGGACACCAAGTTCAACTCCCGGAGCTGTCCCAGCCCGCTCAATTCGACCGCTCTGAGCCTCAATCTGATAACCAAGAGAGACTAACGCCGGGTTTGATTCCAGGGTTTTTGCAACGGCTTGCTCGAAATTTATTCTATCGTCAGCGACCACCGCATCGACCAGCACCAGCAGCGCTCCTGCCATGGCGACTCGGCGCACAAGATGTACCCACATCTCAATTCTCCCGCCACGTTTCGCAATGAAACGCGCCTCATAAACAAACGACTCCGCTAGCGGCGATCGCCGCTCAGCGAACAAAGTCAGGATTATTTAAGTAGAGGCAGGCGGGCCACGAGGTGCTGGTCGTGTTCGCGAATAATGCCGTCGAACGACGTCCGAGGCGCTTTTCGACCAGATAATTTTGGCACGCGTCGCCGCGAACAGCTCCGGTCCGGTCATGACCGGACCGATCGCGTCAAACTTTGAAAAGCCTGTCGCCGCTTCGAAGATAGAAATATCGATGTGATCAATCTCATGATCGCTATCGTGCTCGACGACATGGTGCAGGTCGTGGGCATGCGAAGCCCCCGCATCGTGCCCATCGACATCGGCGTGCCGATGAAAGCCAGTCAGCGTGATCGCAAGGAACGACGCACAGCCGAGTGCAAGAATGTATTCAGGCAAACTTCGCATTCGAGGACTATATATCAAAAATATCCGGGGGCACTGAATTTGCTGTATGGATTTTGCCCCGCTACCACGGGTGGTTGCACTAGTGTTCTGGAATTACCGCAATAGGTATCACTCTTGCGAACATGGCTACGTGAGACTCGGCGCCACTCAGCTTCGCATGCGGAACCTGGAACTGCATTTGGGGGCAACAGCAGATTCTCAAACGAGAGTTACCCCCGGCGGGTCTTCACTGCAGGGAGTTTTCGGCGATTTGGCCGCCGCGCGAGAACTCGCCGTATAAAGGCGCTACCAGACCTTTTCGTTAATAGTCGTTCGATTCCGGACAATCCAAAGCCAAGCGAGGCCAAGAGTTTCATGCGGATTTTGCCGCGCTACCCAAATCCGCATTTCGGGAATTGAGTGGCCTTGTTAACCTATTGATTAGCAGCGCTTTCTGAATTTAGGGGTGTAGGGTACTAGCGAAACGCACTCGTATCTATCTGACGTATATAGAATTTTCTCGATACTGACTACGAGATGCCCCCAATGGGACCCCCATTTCGTCCGGCTTCTTTTGGCTTTCCTCGGACC
>Ga0224496_10001010_pt1 | contig 18167 bp, 16 predicted proteins | sample SF_Jul11_sed_USG_2_FD_168127 | JGI IMG/M metagenome (GOLD analysis project Ga0224496, IMG submission 168127) | Sediment microbial communities from San Francisco Bay, California, United States - SF_Jul11_sed_USGS_8_1 | ecosystem: Environmental > Aquatic > Marine > Sediment | place: USA...
GGTGTGGGTGGTTACGCCGGTCTTGAAGATACGGTCCGTGAGGGCGATATGACGCCGCTGCTGGAGGCGATTATTAAATACGTGCCTGCACCGGATGTCGATGCGGATGCGCCATTTCAGATGCAGGTCAGTTCACTGGACTACAACTCTTATGTCGGTGTTATCGGGATCGGTCGTGTTAAACATGGCAAAATTAAACGCAATCAGCCACTGACGTTAATTGATCGTAAGGGCAAGGTTCGTACCGGTGTGCGTATGCAGCAGATCCTGGGATTTCATGGACTGGAGCGCATTGAAGTCGAAGAAGCGCAGGCTGGTGATATTATCTGTTTCAATGGTATCGATAAGCTGAATATCTCCGATACCCTGTGTGATCCAGAGCATGTTGAGGCAATGCCGCCATTGAGCGTGGATCAGCCTACTCTGAGTATGACCTTCCAGGTGAATAACGGTCCTTTGGCTGGCCAGGACGGTAAATTTGTAACTTCACGAAATATTGCTGATCGTCTTGAACAGGAGCTAATTCATAATGTGGCGCTGCGGGTAGAGCCGGGTGAATCGGGTGATAAGTTCCGGGTTTCAGGCCGTGGTGAATTGCATTTATCTGTATTAATTGAATCTATGCGCCGTGAGGGATTTGAGTTGTGTGTCGGTCGCCCTGAAGTTGTTATCAGGGAAATTGACGGTAAGCTGTGTGAGCCTTATGAACAGCTAACGGTCGATGTGCCAGAGGATGCTCAGGGTACGGTCATGGAGAAACTGGGCAAGCGCAAAGGCGAATTAAAGAATATGGTGCCCGATGGTAAAGGCCGTGTTCGTCTGGATTATGTTATTCCTACCCGGGGTTTGATTGGATTCCGTACTGAATTCTTGACGGCAACTGCAGGTAATGGCCTGATGTATAACGTTTTTGATAGCTATGGCCCTAAGCTCAATGTCGAAATTGGCCAGCGCAGTAAGGGTGTGCTGATTTCCAATGGTGCCGGTAAAGCATTGTCATACTCGATATACAATTTACAGGAGCGTGGCAGCATGTTCCTTTCTCATGGTGATGAAGTCTATGAAGGCATGCTGGTTGGCATTCATTCACGTGATAACGACCTTGTGGTTAACCCTTTAAAAGGTAAGCAGCTGACCAATGTCCGTGCTTCCGGCACTGATGAGGCGCTGACTTTGACAACGCCTATTCGTATGACGCTTGAGCAGGCGCTGGAGTTTATTGATGATGATGAGCTGGTAGAGGTTACCCCAAGCTTTATTCGTATGCGCAAGAAGCTGCTGACAGAAAATGACCGTAAACGTGCCTCAAGGGCAGGAAAGTAAGGATAATTAAATGACCTGAGGCTGCTCGGATTGCATCTTGTGCTGATTCGACTAGTCTCTGGTTATAATAAAATTTAATTAATCCAACTTTTCAGGGGTTTGTGTGACAGATCAACAAGCACAATTTCAGGTCCTTATTGTTGATGACTCCAGGGTAATTCGACGAGCGGCAACGAAAATTCTGGAAAAAGAATTTGACGTTGTTGAAGCCGAAGACGGTGAAGACGCCTGGGAAGAAATCCAGAAAAACAAAAGTATCTCCGTTGTATTCACCGATCTGGGCATGCCAAATTTAGATGGCTATGGCTTACTAAAAAAAATAAGGGATTCAGATGACCCTGCTATTGGCAATTTGCCTGTCATCATTATTACCGGTGCTGAAGAGTCTGAGGGTGCCAAAGAGGAAGTATTGAGTCTGGGAGCGACTGATTTTATCAGTAAGCCATTTGACTCCGTTTCATTAAAGTCCCGAGCCAGTTCTCACATAAATTATAGAAATGAAGTTCAGTCGCTTGAAAAGCGGGCAGCAACAGATAAATTAACAGGTCTGGCGACAGAGGCTGTATTTAATGAGCATGGCGAAAAGGTCCTGGCCTATGCGGAGCGTCATGGCGCAAATTTAACGCTGGTTCATCTGGAATTAAATAAGTTTGCCAAATTATTTGTTAAATATGGTAAACATGTTTCAGAACAAATACTGGTAAAAGTCACATCTATCATCCAGGAAGTGTTACGTAAAGAGGATGTCGCGGGCCGAATAGGTGTGTCAAAGTTCGGAATATTGTTGATGGAAGCCGATAATGAAGGTGCTACACAGGTTGTCACTCGTATTTGTCAGCGGCTTAAAAATATGAAAATGAAACTGGGACAGGATGTCGTTCAGCTTAGTTTTAACGCGGGGATCACCAATTTTGAAAAACAGGATGAGGAAATTGCATTTGAGCAGTTATCTGTTCAGGCAGAAGGTGCCTTAAAGAAAAGTATTAGCACAGGTCAATGCCAGATTATTCATTACAATACCGGACATGCTGTTGAGAAGTCGCCAGTAATACAGCATATCGATGTAAATGTTGAAGATATAATAAAAAAAATAGTAGCTGGTCAATCTTCGATCAGTCAGCCAGAGCTGGCATCTGCAGTCAGAAAATTAATTCCTGTATTACAGCTTGCAGATCAACAGCTTAAGCTGGGTCTAAGTAAAGTTGTGCCCCACCTGAAAAAACGCCTGAATAACGATTAGTAAAAAAATCTTTAACTTATTGGCTGTTGATTAGATACAATACAGCACTGGTTATATAAGTATAAGGCGTTTCATTTTATGTTATCTATTTCGCAGCGTATTGCTGAAGAATTATCAGTTAAAGAATCACAGGTTATTTCCGCAATAGGGTTACTGGATGAGGGGTCAACAGTGCCTTTTATCAGTCGTTATCGTAAGGAAGTAACAGGTGGGTTAGATGATACTCAATTACGTAATCTTGAAGATCGTTTACGCTATTTACGTGAATTAAGTGAACGCAGAGAAACTATTTTAAAAAGTATTGATGAACAGGGCAAGCTTACAGAAGAATTAAAAAAATCCATTCTTGATGCGGATACAAAAAATCGACTAGAGGATTTGTATTTGCCGTATAAGCCAAAAAGAAGAACTAAAGCACAGATTGCACGTGAATCAGGTCTGGAGCCATTGGCGCTTTCAATATTTGAAAATCATAATCTAGATCCTGAAGTAGAAGCAGAAAAATACCTGGATAAAGATAAAAACGTTGAGGATGTAAAAACGGCGTTAGATGGCGCGCGCCAAATACTGATGGAGAATTTTTCTGAAGACGCGGATTTATTACAAAAATTACGTGAAATTTTATGGGCTCAGGGAATAGTCGAGTCATGTGTGGTGAGCGGTAAAGAAAATGAGGGCGAGAAGTTTGCAGATTATTTTGATTATAAAGAGGCTATTAGTAAGATTCCTTCGCATCGTGCATTAGCATTATTTCGCGGAAGAAATGAAGCGGTATTGCAATTAAGTTTGAAAATGCCAGATGAGGAAACCATGGATTCTCATCCTTGTGAACAAATTATTGCCCAGCATTTTAAGATTTCAAATAATGGCGCGAAAGCTGATAAATGGTTAATTGATACTGTGAGATGGGCGTGGAAAATAAAAATTTTTACTCATATTGATGTTGAGTTAAAAATGAAATTGAAAGAAGCGGCAGAAGAAGAGGCTATTAAAGTTTTTGCGTCAAATCTAAAAGATTTATTGCTTGCGGCACCAGCAGGTTCAAAAGCAACCATGGGGCTTGATCCGGGATTACGCACAGGTGTTAAGGTAGCTGTTGTTGATGCCACTGGGAAAATGCTGGATTATGCCACCATTTATCCACATGCTCCGAAAAACAAATGGGATGAATCAATAGCAGCGCTAGCAGTTTTGGCAAAAAAACACGATGTGAAATTAATAAGTATAGGAAATGGTACGGCATCACGAGAAACCGATAAGCTGGCAAGAGAATTAATTGCCAGGTATCCAGAATTAGGTTTGAATTCTATTGTAGTGTCGGAGGCGGGTGCATCTGTTTATTCTGCTTCGGAGTTTGCGGCAAATGAATTTCCGGATCTTGATGTCTCTATTCGAGGTGCGGTTTCCATAGCACGTCGGTTACAGGACCCACTGGCTGAACTGGTAAAAATTGAGCCAAAAGCCATTGGTGTGGGTCAGTATCAGCATGATGTAAGTCAAACACGACTTGCGCAAATGCTAAGTACAGTGGTTGAAGATTGTGTAAACGCTGTTGGAGTCGATATTAATATGGCATCAGTTCCATTGCTGACACAGGTCTCGGGTTTGAGTACTAGCATGGCGGAAAATATAGTTAATTATCGAAATCTGAATGGTGCTTTTGGCAATCGAAAAGATTTGCTTGCTGTGCCAAGATTGGGTCCTAAAGCATATGAGCAGTCTGCCGGGTTTTTACGTATTATGAATGGCGATAATCCACTGGATAAATCATCAGTGCATCCAGAAGCATATCCTGTTGTAGAAAAAATAATGAATAAAAACAGCCGTGATATTAAATCTATTATTGGTGATGTTTCTTTTCTTAAAAAGCTGAAAGCACATGATTATACGGACGAGAAATTCGGTGTTCCAACGGTTACTGATATTCTCAAAGAATTAGAAAAGCCGGGTCGAGATCCGCGTCCAGAATTCAAGACAGCTGAATTTAAAGAAGGCGTTGAAGAAATTAAAGATCTTAAGCAGGATATGGTGCTTGAAGGTGTGGTAACAAATGTTACTAATTTTGGTGCTTTTGTTGATATTGGTGTGCATCAGGATGGCCTGGTTCATATTTCTGCTTTATCCACGGGTTATGTTAAGGACCCACGTGATGTGGTTAAAACAGGTGATGTTGTTAAGGTGAAAGTAGTTGAGGTTGATGTAGTGCGACGCCGTATTGCACTTACCATGCGTCTTGATGATGATACGCGTAATCAGGTTGCTGATATTAAAAAAGACCATCCCGGAAAAAAACGTCAGATTAAGCAAAAGCAGAATGAACATGTAGCAATTAATTCTGCCATGGCAGATGCGTTAGCGCAGGCGTTCAAGCGTTAGTAAATGCTAAAGCTTAGTAATGTTAGTTTGCGCCGTGGTACACGCCTGTTATTTGAGAAGGCTGATTTTACAATACATAAGGGATATAAGGTCGGTATTGTTGGTGCTAACGGATGTGGTAAGTCCAGTCTGTTTTCTTTGTTGCTTGGAAACTTGCAAACAGATGAAGGTGATTTTAGTTTACCACCGGGAATAACCATTGCTCATGTGGCTCAGGAAACTCCCGGAGTTGACAGGCCGGCTATTGAATATGTCATTGATGGTGATGCTGAACTCAGAAGTATAGAAAAAAAATTAGAGCAGGCGGAAGCGGATGATAATGGTGCATTACAGGCTGAATTGCATCATAAGCTTGATCATATTGATGCGTATTCTATAAAAGCGCGAGCTGGTAAATTAATGCAGGGGCTTGGGTTTGGTAACGAGCAACTGGAGTTGCCGGTTAATTCATTTTCCGGTGGCTGGCGCATGCGACTCAATCTGGCACAGGCATTAATTTGCCGCTCAGACCTGTTGTTATTAGATGAACCGACCAATCATCTGGATCTTGATGCTGTCATCTGGCTGGAAAGCTGGTTACTTTCTTATCAGGGTACTTTATTACTGATTTCTCATGATCGTGATTTTCTCGACAAGGTGGCTGACCATATTGTTCATACAGAACATCAGTTGTTAACCCTGTATACGGGAAATTATGACCAGTTTGAGAGGAATAGAGCAGAGCAACTGGCTCAGCAGAAAGTCATGTATGAAAAGCAGCAGGGTGAAATTGCTCATATTCAGGCCTTCATAAGACGATTTAAGGCGAAAGCAAGCAAGGCTCGACAGGCGCAAAGTCGTGTTAAGACGCTGGAGCGTATGGAATTAATTACACAGGCACATGTTGATTCACCTTTCAATTTCAAGTTTCATAAACCAGATAAGCTGCCCAACCCCTTAATGCGTCTTGAAGAGGTTGATGCCGGTTATGATCAAAAAAGAATACTCAAACAGGTTAGTTTATCGATTGCACCAGGCGATAGAATTGGATTGTTAGGGCATAATGGGGCGGGTAAATCGACGCTTGTTAAGTTGCTGGCAAATGAAATTAATGCTCTGTCAGGCAATATTGAGAAATCAACTGAACTGAATATCGGATATTTTGCGCAGCATCAGTTAGAGCAGCTGGATGAGCAGGCCAGTCCTTTGTTGCATATGCAGCGACTCCATAAAACTATGACAGAACAGGGTATTAGAACTTATCTGGGTGGATATAATTTTCATGGAGATCGGGTTCTTGAGCCGGTCGGGCCTTTTTCTGGTGGTGAAAAGGCTCGCCTGGTGCTTGCTTTGCTTATTTCTTTGAAGCCTAATTTATTATTGCTGGATGAGCCTACCAATCATCTGGATCTTGAGATGCGACATGCCTTGAGTATGGCATTACAGGAGTTTGAAGGTGCTATGCTGGTCGTATCCCATGATCGTCATTTATTGCGAGTGGTTACCGATAGTTTTATTCTGGTTGAGGGTGGCAAAATAGTCCCTTTTATGGGGGATCTGGATGATTATCGGCAATGGTTGTTAAAGCCCAAAAGTGATGAATCGATAAAGAGTGAGGTATATCCTGACAATGGTGCTTTATCGAAAAAGGACCAAAGGCGGCAACAGGCAGAAAGGCGACGTCAGTTACAGCCGTTGCAGAATCAGTTAAAAAAGCTTGAGCAGTCAATTGAAGAATTAACTAATAGTAAAGCGGCTATCGAAGCAAGACTGGCTCTTTCAGATATATACCAGGAAGACCAAAAGCAGCAGTTGCAGGCGCTTATTAAGGAGCAGTCCCAGATTGCTAATAGCCTGGTTGAAATGGAGGAGCAGTGGTTGATGATTAGTGAAACGCTGGAGTCTTACAAAGAGTAAAATAAATACGTCTATAGTCGGGATCGGGCAGCATAATATGATTTATTGCATATAATAATTATGTATTGGATAAAAATGCTGACAAAAAGGGTCTTATATGTCGGAAACTGATTCCACGATTCAGGTTGAAACAATTGATGGTGATACTCTCGGAGGGTTTTTTGAGAGATTTAGTATTGCAAATCAGGAGATTGAAGAGTCTCTGTTAATGCTGGATCTTGATCCATGTAACAGTCAAATGTTACTAAAATTGAATCATGCCCTGGTGGTAATAAAACAGGCGCTCCTCGAAATAGGGTTCAATGAGCTTGCCTTCCTGGCACAAAGCATTGGCAATTTAATCTCATCTATCAAGGCAACAGATAGTAAATTCGATTCTACTTATGGAGATATCGTTTTACTGGCTATTGATGATATTAAAATGATTATTGAGAAGCTTATTGATGGTGATGGGCCATGTGTGCTTTTGCCAAGATTGCCAAGAGTGTGTGATGCCATTAATAAAATATCTCTGAATGATAAATTGCATCTCAATGAGGCTGTACGGGATGCATTATTATTAATGGATCCGTCAATAGAAATTCTGGAAACAGCAATAACAGAAAAAAATTCATTAACTAGTCTGTTTGATGATACCCCGCCGGATGAAGAAGAACTGGCAGCATATGGTGTTGAAGAAAATGAAGATTTTACATTTTTCAGGGGCTTATCAGAGCCATTGGAAAGTCGCGCTCATTACTGGCGTGGTCGTAGCGAACGTATGCTGAGACTGGCATTAAAAATGAATGATCATGCCGATCGTCCTGTAGATCCTAATCAGCTGGCTGCAGCTGTTTATATGCATGATGCGGGTATGGCACTGTTACCAGTCGAAATTATAGAAAAAAAGGGAAAGTTGACAGAAGAAGAAATAATGCAGGTTAGAGATCACCCTAAAATTGGTTTTGAATTACTTCGTTATATGAAGCAATGGGGTGAGGCTGCTCTGATTGTTTTACAGCATCATGAAAAAGTAGATGGAACAGGTTATCCCTCCAGATTAAAAGAGAAAGATATTTGTGAAGGCGCAAAGATCCTGGCTATAGTTGATATGATAGATGCCAGAATGCATGAGCGAGCACATGCGACTATGATGAAAAGGCCACTAGTAAGAGCCGCAATGGAAATTAGTAAACTTGCCGATAATCAATTCAGTTCTTTCTGGGTTGATGTGTTCAGGGATTTATTCCATAAGATGAGAAAACAGGAACATAGTGAAAACACTTAAAGAAAATGAATTAAACCATCTTACGCCAATTGAAGCATATGAAATATTGCAAAATGACTCAAAAGCCATTTTGATTGATGTAAGAGCTAATATGGAGTTTCTATTTGTGGGACATCCAAAAGGGGCGATTCATGTGCCCTGGATTGATGAGCCAGACTGGATAGTAAATCCAGATTTTGTAAAAGAGATACGTCAGTTGATGCTGGGAGGCGTTTGTGATCAAAGTGACGGATGTCCCCCTATTATTTTAATCTGTCGTAGTGGTAAACGATCTGTCGATGCAGGTAATGCCTTGATTGCTGCCGGGTTAATAAATGTATGTCATATTACAGAAGGTTTTGAAGGTGAGCTTGATAGTGAGCACCATAGAAGCTCAAAAGGCGGCTGGCGATTTCATGGCCTGCCATGGGAACAATGTTGAGTCATTAGTAAATATATATGACAAAAATAACGAAAACAGATAAAGAGTGGAAAAAACAACTTACGGAAGAACAATTTCTGGTTGCTCGGCAATCGGGTACAGAGAGGCCGTTTACAGGACAATATTATAATAATAAAGATGAAGGCGTTTATAGCTGTATTTGTTGTGGAGAGCCATTGTTTGATTCTGAAAGTAAGTTTGATTCGGGCAGTGGGTGGCCAAGCTATTGGCAGCCTGTTAATAAAGGCTGCATAAAAGAAATTATAGATAATCAGTACGGTATGCGAAGAATTGAGGTGCGATGCGAAGCGTGTGATGCACATTTGGGGCATGTTTTTGAAGATGGCCCAGAACCAACTGGACTACGTTACTGTATTAACTCAGCGTCGCTATTGTTTAAGAAGCGTGATTGAGTATAAATAGTTATTATTAAAAATAATTAGAAATATTTTTAAGTTAGTGAATTTTATAAATATTGTTTCAGGTTATGCTAATTATTTATGTTGTTGTAAGATCTTTACGATAAAAAACATTATGCTTTTGAGTATATGTTATGTGTTAATGTATGCAAATATTTCTATATAGCGGTGATTAGTAATGTCAGAAATCGATCAGGAGCAATTAAGACATGAGCTTGAGGAGTTAAAGCTTGAGCATCGTGATCTTGATGATGTGATCCATCATCTATATGCGAGTGGTAGTTTTGAGCAGTTGCAATTACAGCGGTTGAAAAGAAGGAAACTAAGGCTTAAAGATCAAATAGCCAGATTGGAAGATCAGTTAATCCCGGATATTCTTGCCTGACGAGGTTATGGTTATTATCTGATTATTGTGCTAATGCAGGGCTTAAAGTATCAATTTTTTTACTAACTTTCTGTGCTCGGGAAATTAAAGTTTTCAGTTCCTCATTGTCAGGGTCGATTTTTATGAGTTTTTGCCAGATTTTTAAAGCTTTTCGAATCTCGTTTTGACTATATAGTTCACGGCCATCAGCAATCCCTTTATTAACAATAGTTGTTATTTCCTTATCTAAGGATGCTTTGAGTTCAAGTGCTGTTGGATGTTCAGGTTGTAGTGTAATGAGCGTGTTAATATGATAGCGTGCTTTTTGAAGATCACCAGTAGCATAAGCTGATTTATAGGTGGCCAGCAATTCCTCGGCTCTTTTTTTGTCTTCGATTGCTTTGCGTTTATTTTTTGTTTTAATGAGTAAGCTTCTTACGGTGTCAGTGTTGATGAGTTGGCTTGATAGCTGTAAACATTCCTCAGCAAGAGCGTAGTCTTCTTTGCCAAGGGCATATTCGCTGCACATGATTAGATGGCTTGCTACTTCTTCCTTTTCCTTTTTATGTCTACGAATATCATTCAGAGCGATATTATCATTTGGTGCGAGTAATTCCAGTTCATGATAAACTGTTTCATATTCTATTAATGCGTGCGCGCGCTTTAGCAGCATTTCCTTTTTTAATTCGTTAATTAATTTATTTTGTTGATTGAGAAGAATAATTCTAGACGCTATAAGCTGTTTGTTGTCTGGTAGTTGGCTTAGAGCATTGTTATATTCGAGAATTGCCTCCTCCCATCTTCCTTTTTTTTGAAGTGTTTGTGCTCTATGTTCAGTTTGTGCAATATAGATAGATTTTTGTTTGTCTATTTCAGGCTTACGAGAAACTATTTTGGTATATTCAGGGTGAGATTTATCTATGAGATTAATGGTTTTATCAATCATCAAAAAATCATTCTGAGTAAGCCACTCATCGATGTGGGAGTTAAGATTGCTACGAGTGGCATAATATTGTGCACAAGATGTGATGTGTGCAGAAATTATTATTAATATAAATAATTTAGTAATTTTCATTGTAATTATTTTTGTAGTATCTCATCTAGTACGGCATCAATATTTTTTTGTAATCCTGAGCTTAGACTGTGTACCAGGTAAGTTGATACCGGTATTTCTTTGCCTCTGACCTGAATTGTTTCATAGGGGCTGGCAAATATCTTGTCTTTGATGTCGTCGTGATTGTAAAGCTCTTCCATTATAACGATTTGATTACTTTCGGCAACAGAGGACAGTCTGGAAGCTATGTTTACCGGATCACCTATAACAGTGTATTCCATTCGATCATGCGAACCAAGATTGCCTGCTACCATATGACCTGAATTGATTCCAATCCTGAAGTTGATGGTGGGGTGGCTCGTTTCCTTATTTAAAACATTTAGCCTTGCAGCTAATCTTTGTATCATTACAGCGCATGCAATTGCATTCAGGCTATGATTGGGTGTGTGTTCTGGAACACCAAATACAACCATTACGCAATCGCCAATAAACTTATCAATATGGCCGTTAAAATACTTGCTGATGGTTGATATATAGGAAAAATACTCATTGAGTAAATCAGCAATTTCATTTGGAGGTAGTTTTTCAGATATACTTGTGAAGCCTACAATATCAGCGAATAAAACCGAAGCATGAACATGCTTGCCACCCAGTTGTACTTCATCAAGATTGTCCATAATTTCTTTAGCTACATTGCTGGATACAAATCGGCTGAATACATTTTCTACCTGAGACTTTTTTAATAATCCATCAGCCATTTGATTAAATGAATCAGCAAGTTCTCCAATTTCGTCATTACGGCGTTCATATATTCTAAAATTGAGATCGCCTTCGCCAATAGCTTTGCTTGCATCTACAAGAGTATGTATTGGTTTTGATAAATGTCTACTCATAATGAAGGCTATCAGTATGGCAAGAAAAGTCATAAAAACAGTTACTATGATAATTAAACGCATAGATTGTTGTAGTGACTTTGCCATGGATTCTTTTGTAAATGTAATTAAGAAATGTCCAGCAATTAAGTTATTAAAATGTATAGGGCTAATGAAGGTAATAAGTTCTTCAGATTCATAGTGATCATTTAGTGATATCCAGGTGAAGTGATGGACTTTTTTGGGCTGAATTGTCTGTGCAGTGTGTAAATGTATTACGCTGATATCGGGTGTAATCCCAATTTCTGCTAGTGGCTGACCTTTTTCAGATATGATCGTAGCACCTAAGATATTTTGATCATCAATCAGGTTATTTATTAAGGTTTTTAAACCGAGAATATCATCAGAAAGGACCATATCTTGCGAGCTGCCTGCAAGCTGGTTAGCAATGGTTGTTCCCATGCCAAGCATTTGCTCTGTCATTATTGATTTCTGGTTGTTCAAAATGGTTAAACCAAGCATGCTCATGCCACAAACAATTAATAGCGTGATGGCCAGGGCAAGTTTAATCGCGATAGGTACACGCTCAGGCATATAGCGAGAGGTGTAGTCGTTGACTAGTTGTTTAAGCCGGGATAGAGGGTTTTCAGATGATCTATCTAGCATTTGGTTCAATCGGTTTTATTTAGCATAACTGTGTAATAATACCATGAACAGGCTGCTTGAATGTGTGAAGCTGATAACGAAGGTATAATAGATTTAATGACAGGGTATTTGCGATGATGTAATTTGTGATTGTAGATTTACGTAGATAATTCCTGATAAATCAATGAGATATCATTGACTTAGATCCCGAGTAAAAGACGTGGTAATATTTCTTTATATTACGTTATTATTTTGTTTGTGTATGTTGATAGTTTTGACTCAGCCTTGAGTAATCGCAACTATCCTCCCCCTTATATAAAGTAATGGTATTGGTGATAGGCCATATAGATTGAGGTAATTATATGTTTGGTTTAAGTCAGGAGCGTCAGGTACTGCTAACGCAGAAAGTGATGCAGAGTCTGGACGACTGGGGTCTTTCAGCGTCAGAGCAATTAAGTGTTCTAAATCTTCCTGAAAGTATTCGTAGTCGTAAGCTTCGTTGTTTTCATGAAGATACACCGTTTCCAGAGGATCCAAATGTTGAGTATCGTGTAGTTCGCCTACTTGGAATTATCGATGCCTTAAGAACCAGTTACCCTAAAAACCCTCTTATGGGTGGACGCTGGATGAAAACGCCTCATAAACGATTTAATAACAAAACGCCAATACAAACGATGCTTGATGATGGCAATAATGGTGTAACAGCGGTACTGGCTGAGCTTGATTGTACCTATGCATGGGATCTATCCGGGTCTTTGGCAAAATAAATGAAGCTATAAATTAAGGGCTGCTTTTAAAGATGAGAGTACGTCATGACTGAGTTTCAGTGTGAATTAGACGCAAGAGGTGAAAACTGTCCTAACCCGGTTGTTATGACCAGGAAAACATTGAAGACAATGTCGTTTGGTGAGGTATTACATGTCATTGCAACTGATCCGGTATCCGTTGAGGATATTGGTATGTTGCTGGATGTTATTAGGTATCCGTTAGTAGACAGTCAGGAATCAAATGGTGAATTTCATTTTTTTATTAAGAAAGCTCAATTATGTAATGATTAGTTTTTGATCCGGATATTAAAGACTATTTTAATATAATGATTTTTGTTTGAAAATGATATTACAGCCTGAGTATCAATTTAATTTCCGTAAAAAAGCATTATTTGATTAAGTGATTCAAAAAGATCCATTTGGTAAGGCGGTAAATGATTTTGAAGTTCAGTTGCAAGGGCTGGACAGTGATTATCTGCTGGTTAATAGGAGCTCGGATCAACAGGTTAACATTAAATTTCTGGGTAAGTTTAAACAGCAACCAGTGGTCTGGGATGCACACATAAGAACATTATCCGATTATCATAAATACGAATTTAAAAATTTATCTGCTGAGAATATTACATTGAGGCAGATAATAGAAATTGAGAAAAAGAATAATTATTACAAAATTAATCTGATGTTGTTTCTGAAAAAGATTGATGATTCAGCGATACAAAAAGCAATTATCATGGTACGAAACTATAAAAATTTACATATTGGCAGACACGAATATGGTGATATTCAGTATTTTGATTAGCATGATAGTGAGGTAAGTTCCCTCGAAGCAATAAAAAAGGCTTACAAGAGTAAGCCTTTTTTATTTCATGTGATTAAATATATCTAGATACGCCTGCGACGTGACAGGCCTATGATCGATAACAAGCCAGAAACAAACAGCCATACTGCCGCTGGTACAGGAACTGCGGAAATGGTAGATGTTGTTCCTATCATGGATAAATAAGTACTTTTACCTATGGTGACATCAAATGAGCCAAGCGCTGCACCATTTAGATTAAAATCATTTAAATCTACAAATAAAGCAGATAAGGCGTATTCACCTATAGCTGTGGTGGCGGTATAGATATTTCCTTGAGGACTGTACAGTGTATTAGATGTGCCGGTACCACCAATACCATAATGAATAGTTGTACCATTAATCGACAGGTCTATAGAGTTTGAAGTGTCACCGCCAGCAAAGAAAAATGCCAAATCTTGAGTGCCAGTCGAGTCATAAAGCAGGCCATTAAATGACATTGACATGGTCATAGTATCAACTGTACTGGTACCAGGAACATAAACGAAAGTACCTACACTATTGTCAGTAATGGCATTTGATAGTGTAGTATCGCCTATAATCCCAAATGAATCAGTTGAGGTTACATTATCAACAGTTGTAATAGTGTAAGGTGGGATAGCAACTGTGGCTGCTGTTACGCCGGCAGAAAAAATTGTTGCTATTAACATACTGCTGAAATTAACTATTGTACTATTTTTCATTTTGCATCCTTTTATAACGAAGGTGTTGCGCCTATATTAATTGTACCTGCTGGCCTAACACCTAAACCTCCGGCAAGTTCAGTTCCTGCAGCAGCGGCTTCGGCTGCAAGACGTATAGCTTCTTCAGCGGCGGCTGCAGCAGCGAGTCGGGCTTCTTCAGCGGCGGCTGCAGCAGCGAGTCGGGCTTCTTCAGCAGCAGCTTCGGCAGCGAGTCGGGCTTCTTCAGCAGCAGCTTCGGCAGCGAGTCGGGCTTCTTCAGCAGCAGCTTCGGCAGCAAGTCGGGCAGCTTCAGCAGCAGCTTCGGCAGCAAGTCGAGCTTCTTCAGCAGCAGCTTCGGCAGCAAGTCGGGCAGCTTCGGCAGCAGCAATATTTGCTTGTAGAGTTTCACGACTAATGGTTTGTGTCGGTGGTGTAACTGATGCAGGTGCTGATATAGTGTTTATAGATGGTCCTGCAGCAGGTTTAATACCGTTAGCCCAGTCTCCCCAGCCAAGTACTGAATTTGTAGTTGCGGAAACGATCTGTGGAGTTGTAGTCGATGTAGATTGTGTATCTTCGATAATTGTTGATTTTACTTTAGACGTTGATTTAGTTTCAGCAATGAGTTTAGATGCTTTAATTGATCGTGCCTCAGTGGCGGCAATTTTAGTTTCCAGTTGTGTAATGGCGGCATCAATTTCGTGTTCACGAGTTTGTAAATCGGCAATTTTATCCTGAATGATTTCAATTTCCTTGCTTAACTGGAGTTTTTCCTGATTCTCCAGTTCTGCAAGTTTTTCATCTATTTTGCGTATATTTTCTGCAATATCTACTTTTTCAACAACAACATCACTCTTATCAGCGATGGTCGATTCCGTTTGGTTAGTTTGCTGTGTACTAGATTGTTGTGCATTAGGCGTATTGTTACAGCCCATTACGATAAATAAAATAGTAAACAGCACTAGCTGTTGTTTCATATGTGTTCTCATTTTGAATACCTTGTACATTTATAATTATCAGCAAATTGCGCGCCAATAATAATTAACAGTATATAAATCAATTAGTTATAACTCAACGAGCTAATTAAAATCAAGAGTCATTGGAGCAGAATAAATTTATATAGTTAGATTGTAAGGTTTACTATAACGATTTGAATCACCCGTATGAGTAACTAAAGTTTACTAGAAATTAGAAGCATAATGAATTGCTAATATTAAATTCAGAGTATTCAATGATTTAGGAAACTTAACAGGAATAATGTTGAATGGAACAGGTATAAAGAATCAAATAATGAAATGTAAATTATTCCGACATTACCGTTTGGAATGACGGAATATTTTACAATAAAAGATTGATGTTAGAAAATATGGCTTAAATTGATCTCAAAAATAGTCCGGTCATAGTTATAGAAAGATATATTGGACTCGTTCTCCGTGTAAGAGAGCTGTCCATTTATAGACCATGATTTAAGTGAGCCTTCAGTGAAGCCATGGCTGGCGCCCAGGGTAGCATTGGTTTCAGTTTCATCACGAATTAGGGTGTTGCCTGCGCCAGTAACATTAAATTCTGAGTTACTATATTCGTAATCTCTGCTGCTCAGGTTAAGAAAAATTCGGCCATTTTGCCAGGGTTGAGAGTAGCCGCTTAAATAGATTTCTGGGCCGCTTGAATTTAAATGCCCGTCTTGAGCGCCGTTTGAATGGTAGCGTGCACCGCCCTCAATGCCAAAAGTTTTTGGTTCAAATATCTTTGAGATGCTTATGTCATAGAGTTTTGATATACCATCTAGTCCTGAATCTGCAGTATTTGAAAACTCTCGAATGGTAGTGCTGTTTTCAAAGGTTACATTAAGGTTGTCAGCGAATTGCAGTGAGAATTTTGGGTTAAGGGCCAGGTGGTCGGCGTAAGGATTGCCGTCAAAGTAGATTTTAGTGAGTTTAAAGTTAAACTCAGCCGACCAGTTTTTATCTGATTTTAGTTGAGGGCCTGTTTTAACGCTAAGTAAATGTAAATTAAAGTCGTTTTCATCTCCAGAATGTATTTTGCTATAAGCAGTTAGCGCGCTATTCCATTCAAAGTTGACTGGGTTGTTGCTTTCAATTAATGGCTTTAATGACCTGGATTTATGACTGTAATTCAGCAAAATAGTACTGCCGGTTGCATCTTTTTCGGCAGTGCCTGGAAGGAGTTGAATAATGTCTGACGGCGCTATATTGACATTGGAATCAGTAAAGGCACCTATTGCAACATAGACTGAATCAGTAGTTCGTTGTTTGGCGACTTTCTCATCTGCACCTAACTGGGCCAGATAGGATGTTATAGTCAGTCTTACATTGTCAGGTGTCGTAGGGTCGTTTAGAACTTTATATAGCTGATCTCTAGCATCCTCAAAGCGCTTAAGCATATGGTAGGCAACGGCAAGCTCCAGGCGAACCCTGTTAAGACCGGGTTGTTGATTAAGTAAAGATTCAAATGTTTGAATAGAACCTATGATTTCACCACTGTTGCGCATCTCCATTGCTTCATTGAAGATCTGTTCGGGGTTTAAAGATGTTTGCGCATAAGAGGGTAATGAGATGCCCATGTATATGCAGGTAAAGAGTGTTGTAACAGCCGATTTAGTCATTTATCTCACCTTATCAATGGATAACTATATTCCTTAATATATTTAGGCTCAAATATTGACCTCATTGCAGATTTTTTTCAAGCAGATATTAAGGCATAGGAGATAATCAAATAGGAGATAATCTGCTAGTAGAAATTAAGAGTCATATTGCGGGTGGTCCAGTAAGGGGCACTAGGATATGATTGCCATTGAGTGAGTAGAGTGATGATAAATTGATAAAAAGAAAAACTACGATTTTACTAATAGTTGTTATTTCTTTGCCATGGTGTTCTTATGCAGGGCTATTTGGCTATAAAGAAAATACAAGGAATAATCTAGGGATCTTTCCACAATGGCTTTCAGTTATAGAAAGACATATTAAAGAAAACGTTCCAGAGGGTAATTGTGCCACCCGGGCTATTGATACATGTCACGTTGCTAACTGGTACAGGTTTTTAGAGGGCGTTAGGGGTTTGTCCAGATATGAGCAGATCATAAAAGTGAATGATTTTGCTAATAAGCAAAAGTATATACTGGATATTGAAAATTATGGTTTAGAAGATTACTGGGCCACACCCAAGGAGTTTTTATATAATAATGGAGACTGTGAAGATTATGCAATAACTAAAATGATGTCACTGAAGGAGCTGGGTTTTAGTGAAGAAGAAATGAAATTGGTGATTTTGCAAGATACTAATTTAAGAATTCCGCACGCGGTTCTCGCGGTTAATTATAATGATGACACCTTAATTATGGATAACCAGATAAATGAGGTGATATCACATCGACATATTGTGCATTATGTTCCTATATATTCAGTTAATCAGAAGAGTTGGTGGATGTACTTACCGGAAGAAATGAAATGAAATTCTATAAAAGCAACCCCGTTCAGGCTGGATTGATATTATTATTTTTATTTTTTGCGATGTCATTTTATCTTATTTCAATATATGTGGCTCAAGAACGCAAGCGAGATTTAAATGGTTGGCAGTCTAAGTTAAATATCATGGCTGATGTAAATCAGGAAAAGCTTGAAAGTTTTTTGAATGCTGAAAAAAATAAATTGCAAGAGTTATCGGCTAATTCATCATTAAAATTATTTTTGACAGAAAATTATTTAAACAATGTGAAGAATGATGATGTTTATCATGCGCAGTATGCGCACATTAGAAATTTAATACATTCAGTAGCGAAAGATTATGGATTTGTTGGCGCCAATCAGGATTCTGTAAATACAGAAAGTGATCCCAGAATAAATAAGGGATTGGCTTTAGTCGATTCTGAGGGTCGTATACTAATGGCAACGAAAGGCTTTATTAAGGATGATAATTATTTTAGAGATGTAATGGTGGCCACGCTTGAAAGCGGTGAAAATAAATTCATTGATTTGTTCAAGCTGG
>Ga0224496_10001011_pt1 | contig 18141 bp, 12 predicted proteins | sample SF_Jul11_sed_USG_2_FD_168127 | JGI IMG/M metagenome (GOLD analysis project Ga0224496, IMG submission 168127) | Sediment microbial communities from San Francisco Bay, California, United States - SF_Jul11_sed_USGS_8_1 | ecosystem: Environmental > Aquatic > Marine > Sediment | place: USA...
CCAAAAAACGCATTCCAATTTCATCCGTCAAGGTGGGCATGTATCTCTGCGGGATCGACCGTTCCTGGTTAGATACTCCGTTTCTCAGGCATCGGTTTCTTATTCGCTCGGCTGCAGACCTCACCAAGTTACACCAATCCGGGATCCAGGAAATCACCATCGATACCAACCGCGGGTTGGATGACACCACCCTTTCAGGAAATGATTTTCAGGAAGAAATACTTGCCACACCTCCTCCCCAGATAACCCCCATCGTCACCAAAGCGACCATTCCCCCAGAAGTGACACGCATACAGCAACTGCCGTCAGACATACAGGGAACATCCTTAGGAGGTGAACTCACCTCCATTCAACAGACACGTGAATTCATGCTGGAAGACGTCAAAGATATCCTCGAGACCCTTGCCAAAACAGGAGGAATCGCTGTTGAGCAGGTGAATATGGTGACCCACTCCATTATGGTGAATACGCTCGACCATGAAGAAGCCTATATTTCGCTCATTCGCACAAGAGAATTTTCAACAGCGCTGTACGATCATGTGCTCGCCGTCAGCACCTTATCGGTTTTGTTAGGACGTGCGGTCGGCTTAGAAGAATCCATATGCCAAGACCTGGCTATTGCTGGGCTCCTGCATGACGCCGGCCTTGCCAAGATTCCTCAAGCGCTCAGTCGACCATTCCTAGAATTATCTGATTCAGAACGGGTGATCTATCAATCTCACCCGAAACGTGGGCTGGACCTGTTGATGCAACAATCCACACTCTCAGAACAAGTCCAGACTCTTATACGGGAGCATCATGTCGCGCTGGATGGGTCCGGCTATCCAACAAATATTGATCCAGCCACGATTCAGCCAGCCAGCCGCATTCTTCGTCTGGTTGATGAATATGACGAGTTATTAAGTGGGCATCGGAGTGGAAAACCCCAAACAGTACGGGGTGCGCTTCAGAGCCTCTATCAACTAGGCAAGAAAGGGGGGCTAGACGTGGAATTGGTGGGAAATTTTATCAATCTCATCGGGATTTATCCCACGTACAGCTTAGTGGAACTCAGCACAGGTGAACGAGGCATTGTCACCGCCAATTCCAAAGAAAACCTTCTGCATCCCACCATCTTGCTTATCCAGGATTCCGCTCATCAACCATTGTCTGAACCCATTCCTTTTAATTTCTCTATCCTGAGCAAAGATGGATCTGGCCCTGAGATCGTAAAAATTTTAGCCCCAGAGGAAGTCGGCATTCAGCTGGATACCGCCCTGGAGGATTGGGTCACTCTGTAAGTCACTTCGCCGCCGATTTCCGTTTAAACCACTCCTCCTCAATGACTCTTCAATATACCCCAGAATGGCCTCACCCAGCCACGACTTATCGCCTCTTAAACGAATCATCAACAAAGGGCAGCATGGGGCAGGAACAACTCCAATCTGCGCAAGGAGCAAGGTTCCCCAAGAGATGGCGATAAGGGGATGGTCATTCAAAATAATTTTCCGCCGTACCCCAACATTGGGAGGGGGAGGGCTTCGACATGAAATACCTACAACGAAACCCGACAATCAGACTTTGGTGCCTCAGCGGACTCACAGGCATGGTCCTTATGGCAGGAGTCATTCTTGAAGAAGGCCAAGCCCGCGTCTATGCCCCATCTTCGGTGAGCGTCTCGGTTAAGAATCATAGGTTGATTCCGCAGACGCCAGCTTCATACCCGATCAAGATAGGAAAATCCTCGACCCTGCGTTCAGCCTGGAAACAGCCCTCGAAAGCGTCAGAGGCTCACGATCCTGGGAATGACAAGAAACTAGAGAAAAAAAGGATGGGACTCGCCATGTTATTTATGGGACTCTTAGCGGAGGAAGGGTAAGGTCTCTGAAGTCTAGGCACCATTCGAAGACGGTCTCACGATCCCGGCAATTCGAATGTTCTCGGTCTCAAACAATTTCACCTCCTCGTCATTTAATGTCGTTCACTCAATCCTCAGTTTACTCGTGCCAAAAGTTGCCATCCTAAGCATCGCGAAGGATCTGAGCCCAAATCAATAGCCAGTGGCCAGGCGAGATGTTTCGCCGAACCTTCCCTAAGCTCTTCGGCCTAGCTCAGGACAAACTGCGTTGAATGGGCTGCTCATGACAACAGGGAAAGCTCTCACTCTATCACTCCAACATCAGGCACAACTTGAAAAGGAATAGGCTAAGCAGAAAGGAACCAACCGTTCCACGATAACGTCCTTAGACAGTATGAAGATCAAAACATCAAGCCCTTCCGCATCCATCAACTTTTCAGCACAATCCTCAATCGTCAGACGCTTTCACCGCACAACGGTCTAACTACCCTATAGTACTCTTGCTGAAAATCAAACGAACTCTTCATCCTCAAGATGACGAGGAAGTAGTATCTTGAGTAACTGCGAGATGCATGGGAGACAGGCTTTCCAATGCCAGCAAGAGAGCATGCGTTCCAGAGCGCCCATAGCCTTGAGCTTGAACCGCTTGATAGAGCTTGTGAACCACGGCGAGTCCTGAAAGGAGCAAACCCATGCGATTCGCTTCAACCAGGGCAATTCCCATGTCCTTAATGAAATGTTCCACAAAAAAACCCGGAGCAAAATCTCGTTGCAACATTTTTGGCGCCAGATGATCCAACGTCCAGCAACCCGCTGCTCCCTGGCGAATGGACGCTAAAAGCTTCTCACCATTTAATCCAGCTTGGTGGGCATACAGCAAGGCCTCACAGACACCAATCATCGTGCCGGCAATCGTGATTTGATTGCACAATTTAGCATGCTGACCGGAACCCGCCGGCCCATGATGCACCAAGACTTTTCCAAAGATACTCAGAATAGGTTGAAGAGCCTCAAACGCGGAAAGATCGCCGCCGACCATAATGGAGAGCGTTCCCTGTTTGGCCCCCACATCCCCACCAGAGACTGGCGCATCCAGCGCAAACGCCTGTTGTTCCTGAGCACGTTCAGCAATCTCTCGAGCTAAACTTGGTTCGGAAGTCGTAAAATCCACAAACGCCTGTCCTGGACGAGCATTGGCGAGCAACCCTTCCCGGCTTAAATAGATGTGTCGAACATCATTGGGAAAGCCCACCATAGAACACACCACATCAGTTTCAGCAGCCATCTCGGCAAGGGTCTCAACCCACTGAGCCCCTTGCTGCAGCAGGCCTTCAGCTTTGGCTTTTGTTCGAGTATGAACCTTCAACTCATAACCTGCATGCAGGAGATGCTCACACAACGGAGCACCCATCACCCCGACTCCAACCCAGCCAATACGCACAGGGGAAGTAAGGGTTATTGTTTCTCTAGAAGTCACACTTGTCGTCATATCATGTTCCTTCACCCGTAATAGAGAAAATAAGGAGAATAACCAGGCCTGTCGAATCAGGTCATGGAGCGGGCTGCTGTTGAGTTAAACAATGTATGGTCCCAAGCCCCCAGACCAAATCTACCGCATGAATACCCACGACTGCCCGGTCAGGAAAGAGTTCCGCCAATATCTCTAACGCCACCCGATCATTGGGATCATTAAAGGTCGGCACAAGAACAGTACGATTCCCAATATAAAAATTGGCATAACTCGCAGGCAGCCTCCGGCCTTCAAAGGACAGCGGCCCTGGCATGGGCAAGGGCACCACCAATAAATTTCTCCCGTCTTCCGCCCGCATGCCTTGAAGCCGTTCCATATTCTCAGCCAAGGGGCGGTAGTTCTCATCGGCCGTATTCGATTCCTGACACAACACCACCGTATAGGGATCCACAAACCGGCACACATCATCCACATGCCCATGGGTGTCATCACCGGCAATACCTTTCCCCAGCCATAACACTTGTGAAACCCCTAAGTGGTTACGAAAGACGTCTTCATAATCCTGACGGGAAAACCCTGGATTCCGCACCTGCACCTGCTCATCCAGCAAACATTCTTCGGTGGTCAACAAGGTGCCTTGCCCATTCACGTCGATGGCCCCGCCCTCCAACACAACCTCGCGTTGGTTTCGTTTAACCGGGACAATAGGAATATTGAGTTTGGGGCCTAACTTGACAGGGATACGGTCATCCAATTTCCAATCCGCATACTTGGCCCACGCAGTAAAACGAAAACGGGCAATGGCCACCTGAGCATCAAATTGATCCTGTTTGACAAAAATGGGACCAAAGTCCCGTGCCCACCCCCGGTTGGTCGGAATCCGAAAAAATTGGACACGGATCATCTCGACACCCACGTTACCCAGCACCCGCCGGGCTTTCAATTCATGAGCTTTATCATTCACGAGAATTCGAACGATCTCCCCCCCAGAGAGCTTCCGAACCATTTCCCCATACACCCATTGTATGGCTGTCATCTTCCCGGGCCAATCCTTGGTATTGTGTGGCCACCCAATCCATGTCGCTTCATGCCGCTCCCACTCCGCCGGCATCCGAAATCCAAATTTCTCTGTAATATATCCGGCACGGCCTTTAACACTTCTCTCTTCAATCTGATTTCCCCTCTCTCTACCAGGGGCTTTCTCTTGAAAAGAAAAAGCGCGAGAGTGAGAATTTTCTTGTTCCCTCTCCCTGAAAGGGAGAGGGGTAGGGTGAGGGTCGGAATTATCAGAACCTTCTAACATTCTCAATATCTCCTCCAACACATCATCAGTCTTCGTCAGCACATCATCATTCCAAAATCGCAACACTCGAAAACCTACAGAGTTCAAATACGTCGTACGCTCCTCATCAGCATCTTCTTGTTCGAGATGTTGCCCACCATCCAACTCAATAATCAGCATCCCTTCCAAACAACAAAAGTCGACGATATATCCACCAATCGGATGTTGCCGCCGGAACTTCCACTCCTTGATCTGTCCATTTCGAAGGCACATCCAAAGCTTCTTTTCGGCATCGGTCTGATCGCGTCTGAGGTGTTTCGCGAAAGATTGTAACATCGGTGAAATTCGCTTCATCTCTCCCCTCACCCTACCCCTCTCCCCGCTGGGGCGAGGGATCTTTTAACCGTATAAGTGTGTTGAGTAAAAGACAAATCTTTCGGCTTTCAATGAAAAACCTGATCCATCTGAAGAGAAAACAAGGTCGAAAATAATTATCCTCTCCCTTTAAGGGAGAGGAAAGGGTGAGGGTAAAGTTTTCAACAGAAACCGGTCTACCAACACTACGCTCCGTCATCCAACAACCGTTTCGTAATCCCCCCATAGGCATCAATGCGGCGGTCGCGGAGGAATGGCCAGTTGCGGCGAACCTCTTCAATGCGCTTCAGATCAATATCCACCACTAGCATCTCTTCCCGATCCACCGAAGCCTGGTTTAGCACCACCCCAAACGGATCGCACACAAAGGAACTTCCCCAAAACTCCAACCCATCACCGCCAGCAGGAGCCTCATGGCCCACGCGATTCACCGCCACGACAAACACGCCGTTGGCAATGGCATGACTGCGTTGGATCGTCATCCAGGCATCGCGTTGAGCTTGGCATTCTTCAGCCTTTTCTTTGGGATGCCAGCCAATGGCTGTGGGGTAAAATAGAATCTCGGCACCTCGCAAAGCCGTCATACGCGCCGCTTCCGGATACCATTGATCCCAACAGATCAACGGCCCAACGGTTGCGTGGGTCGTCTTGATTGCCTGAAAACCTCGATCCCCAGGAGTGAAATAAAATTTCTCGTAATAGGCCGGATCGTCCGGGATATGCATCTTGCGGTACAGTCCGGCCATCTCTCCTCGTTCATCCAACACGGCAATGGAATTGTGGTAAACCCCGGCCGTCCGCCGCTCAAACACCGACACCAAAATGGTCAGGCCATGCTTTTTGGCAATGGCACTGAAAACCTCAGTGGAAGGGCCAGGCACGGGTTCGGCCAAATCAAATAAGTCGGCATCTTCCCGTTGACAAAAGTATTGGGAGCGGAACAGTTCTGGCAGACAGATTATTTGAGCCCCATTGTTTGCGGCTTCTTCAACCTGACCCACTGCCCGTTCCACATTTGCATGGGTATTGGCCGAACAGGCTATTTGAATAACACCAATTTTCATTGTACGTTCAACTCTTGTTCAGTAAAATTTTTATGGTGGGCTATATGATAGCAATGCTTAACTTATAAACAATCCCTTCTCATTCATTCGGGCGGAGCATGGCGCAGCCGGGATCTCTTGCGACGAACATACCAGAAATTTTTCGATTATCTTCTTTGAAGGCCTTGTGCCACCAGCAGGCGGCGTTCCACAGATGTTCAGGGGCACTGTTGTGCTCGGATGCGCCAGGGGTAACGCCCAACCCCAATCCTTCAAAGATAAATTCGATGTAAGAAGAAGCAGGGATGGGCATACCTTCCCGTAAGGGGTTCCGCTTGGCCCCTTGCGACCAAAGATAGCTTTGCCACGCTCCCAGCATATCCCAAAAGTTATACCGCACCCGATCCTGGTTCCAATTCACTGCCTGCCTTTTCAGTTTCCTGGCTTCCTCCTCCGACATACTCACCGCCACTAACCCCACATTGGCGTCGATGTCTTTATTTTCATACTGGCCTAACGTGCCTTCGTTGATACCGTTGCATTCCGGCCTGGGGAAGACCCCGTTTCGTGGATGCAGCGGCACTTCAAGAATCGGCAAGGACCGCATGGAGGTTCGGGAAGTCACCGGTGCCGCCGCCACAAAGACATGAGACCAGTAAGAGGGCCGCAAGTCCCACCGCAGCATGGCTTGAGCCGTTCGCAACGTATGTCCAGGCACGTCTCTGCTGCCGATCAACCCAACCGTCATCAAGCCGCGATTGCCAATGCCCTGCTTCTCCAAATCCGCGAAGGCAGCACTAAAAAACTGCAAGTTGGTGCGTTTGGAATATTTGTTGGTCCAGTCTTTGATCGCTGGGTTTCTGGTTGAGGATTGAGAATGCCGCATGGTGAATTCCTTTCTGAAGTGACATCAGATGGATAGGATGGGAGGAGAAGACTGCTCAACGCTGTTCGTGAATATTCCCCCTCGATAAGTCCTCACCCTCACCCAAACCGTTCGTTGCTCTTCGGAACAAACGCCTGCAAGGGAGAGGGCGTACGGTTCAGGCTTGGAGTCAAGTTCCTACCTGCTACCTTAATAGTAATTCTTTTTTAAACAGTTGCTTCAAGGGACCGCCCAGTCCTTGCGGGGGCGCATCTTCATCCCAATCAATCTGAATCGCCTTGGCCGGCAACCGCCAAAGTTCCAATTCGAACCTGACTCGAGGACTTTCGCCAACCAAAGTTCCTGGAAGCATTCGCACCAGGCCCACATTGTTTGCGATGGTCGGGATTTCTTTGGTTTGCGGGAATTGAATAGTCCAAATCGATTTCCCACCCTTGGCATTGGGATGCACCAGAATCCGTTCCGGAGGGGCTTCCGGTTTCGTGTTTCCTGGACTAATCATCGCCGCCGGTGAGGCGATGAATTCCGGGACCCCGTGGGGCGCATCGGGATAAGGGCCATGGGCCTCTGCATAACGTCCCGTATGAATATCCCCGGACAATACTAAAATATCGTGGGGCCGATTGTGGGTATTCTGCCCCCCGAGCGACCGTTCGATCACGCGCCAGAGCCTGGCGTAATCGTCCTTGAAATTCGACAAGGAATGGTCTTTGTAATCCCCGTCTTTTTGAAAGAGCGGCTGGCCTAACACGATTACACCTGGCCCCGTCAAGCCCTGTTGCCAGCCTTCCAGGGCATTCCATTGGGCATCCGACATGAAGGGGTTTTTGCCTTTTTTGTCACACCTCACCCGTTCGGATCGTGTGTCGGCCATGAAAAAGGATACAGGGTCAATGGCAAAGGAATACCACCGGGCTTCCTCAGGGTTGAGACACCGCTGGAACTGGTAATAGAGAATCTCTGCCGCCGGACCATAGGTATTGCAATGGGCATCATCCCAGGCTTGGAGCAAATGTTTTTGGGTTTCCGGGTAATCGTTCCAGTATTCGTGATCGTCACAAGTAATGAAATTGGGACAGAGTTGCAGGACTTCCCGGTAATATTCATCTCCCCAATATCGGCGATAGCGATCTCCAAAGAGTTCGATCGGCCTCTTATCGAAATTCCAGTAAATGGGCCAATCCAGATAGACTTGATCCCCAACCAACATTTTAAAATGCGGATGAGCGAGTGCCTGCAGATCCTTCATCCCTGCTCGGTAATAGCCATCCCGATCGGCGTTTTGCCAAAAACAAGAGGCAAAGAGGAAGGTGACGCCCTTGTCGGTCACTTGCTGGGGAAGCGTGGACCAGGTGAAAGTTTGCACATCACCATTAATCCCCACGGTGATGTGATACAGGGCACCGGTCGAAGGGGGATTCTGCAATAACCGTACGGACCATACCCCTATCCGCCGCTTCAACCCCGAGAGGGGCGGGAGCAGCTTCCATTCGGTTTGAACAGGGATCACGGAGCTCCCTTTCCGCACTTCAAGGGGCGGAGGAGTAAAACTTCCCTCCCCTTTCTGAGAACACCAGATCCGCCAACCTTGGCCGTCTGGGAAAGGCGCTCCTGGTACGATCCATAGATCCATCATGAATGGTGCCGAAAAGATAAAGGGCTAGGATGAACGCCATTTCCCCACGGGAGGAAAGTCGGATGGTGGTTTTTCTGGAATATCTTCGGGTTCAAGGGCCATGCTGCGCGTCGGTTCGTTTGTTGCAGAAAGACTCGAGTCCACTTCGGAGCCATTTTCCCATTCTTCATCCGGCACTGGATCAATTGGCTGATCTTCCACCAGGTGCCGGAGCGTGATGCCCTCTAACGCATCTTGCACGGCCACATCACGTCGCATCAATAATTGACTAATAATATCCGTGCCAACGGTATACCCTTGCGGCCCATTATGTAATTGATGTTGAACCACCTTCAACACCTCAGTTACGGCAATTGCTTCAGGAGGCCGAGCCAACACTACCCCTTTCGGCCGATCGGTATGCACGAGGATATTAGCTTGAATCAGATCACTCAGTAACGATTCCACCAACGTGAGGGGCACATGTTGGACACGAGCTAATTGTTCGCCTTTCAGGGGAGCTTTACCCGCTATGAACCGCTGAGTGATATGTCCGAGGAGAGCTAAGGTTAAATACTCCCGAAAGAGCGGTGTTTGGTGCTTTCGACTCAAATGCAATAAATACGCAGAGGGGTGTTGATGGTAATACGCCACTTGAGCCCCGGCCAGGACAATCAACCAACCCACATAGAGCCAGATAAGGAAGAGAATGAGGACCGCAAAGCTAGAATAAATCGCACTATATTTCCCGGAACTCGCCACGAAGGCTGCGAACGCCAAGCCTGCGACTTGCCAAATGATTCCGGCCGTGACCCCACCCACTAAAGCCGAGCTGAGATTGACTGACGTATTCGGCACAAATTTATAGAGAAATGTGAAAATTCCACACATAAACAAAAAGGGGAGAAGATTTGTGAGGGCCAGGATAAGAGAGCCAAATGGCTGAATCTCCATCACTCGTTGGACCAGCCAATGGCTCTGGGAAGACGCCATCAGACCAAAGGCGGTGAAAACAAACACCGGGCCAAGCAGGACGACGCTTAAATAATCAGTGATTCGTCTGCCCAAGGAACGCCCTTCTTCCACACGCCAGATGGAATTGAGGGCCTCTTCGATTTTTTCAATGAGGGAATAGGTGGTATAGAAAAGTCCGGCCACACCGATGGCTCCCAAAACCCCAACTTTCAAGTTGTCGACAAACCGGATAATATTCGTGGTAATCTCTGTTCCTTTATCTCCTAAGGGATCGAGCGCTTGAGAAAGAATGGGTTCAATTTGTTGATGCACACCAAAAGCTTTCAGAACTGAAAACATAACCGCTAAAAATGGCACCAATGATAGGAGCGTCGTATACACCAAGCTCGTCGCTCGAATACTCAGAAAGCTTTCGCGAAATTCTGTGGCCGCCACTAACCCCAGACGCAACAATTTAACGCCCAACTGACGAACGCCAGTGAGCTCGTGGACCTTAACGACCCACACATCATGTTCGCAAAATCGTATGATTCGATCAATCATGTAACCTGTCGTTCCTTGTGCCTACCCTACAAAGAGACGGAAGAAATGTCCAGACACCATCCCCCGTTCTCGTGCGAAAAGGATGGGGGCCGATGCCCTTTCTTCCCGAATTCATCACGGCATCTATTTTCAGTTATGGGCAGCTGGTCATCATAATGATTAGGCAACCGATGTTCTCGGGGTTGCTCGCGTTGGCTTTTGCACTGCTTTGTGTTTCCGGTTGCTCCGAATCCTCTGAATGGGACCAGCAATGGGAGGCCATTCAACACAACATTCGCGCTGGCAAGCTCTCTCAGGCGCACACCCAACTACAGAATATCTTACCAGCCATTCGCGAGAATGGACCTTCAGATACGCGATATGCTCAGATTATTTATCAACTGGGTGAAATTGCCCGGCTGGAAGGGAACACGACCCAAGCCGAATCCTATTACTGGAAAGCGTTGCCCCTCATTGCCCAATCCCTCGGCCCGGAACACCTCCACATGGCTGACCCATTGACTGAACTGGCCACCATCTATCAGCACAACGGCCAACCGAAGATTGCCGCGCCCTTGCTCAAACGGGCACTGGCTATTCGTGAAAAAACATGGGGCACGTCTGACCGACAATTACTCCCCACCCTCAAGCATTATCATATCTTGCTCATGTTGATCGACAATCACGAAGAGGCCGTACAAATTGTGACTCGCATCTCCCATCTTGAGCAAGCATCTTTCTAATTCCGTGGTTCTTCATTGGCCATCGCACGGAGGATCTCCTCGCGGTCGTTGAGCTCTTGCCTCTTTTGCCCCCTCGCTGAAGCCATATTCGCCTTGTTTCTATTGCGCTTTTGGCATGATTACCGTAGGATTGGCTTTTAATTTTTAATCCCCTAACGGGTGCGAACAACCAAAGTTTTTTGACGTCGTCTCTGGTGCGGTTTCCATCTCCTCTTGCTATCCCCTTCGCAATGAAAAAACGCATTGCTATTCAAGACTTGCGACCAGGAATGTATATCGCCGCGATGGACCAGTCCTGGTTTCAAACGCCCTTTCTTCGTCACAAATGGCTGGTCAAACGAGATGACGAAATTACCTTGTTGCGCAGCTATGGAGTGCAAGAGGTGGTTATTGATACAGAAAAGGGGTGCGATGTAACCGAGACATCCAGCCTTCATGAAGCCTCAACAGCTCCTGATAGCTCTGACGAAACACCCTCATCCCCACATTCCACCTTCGGGCCAAATCCCGAAGACATCGAATCGGCACGGCTACTCCGTGCGGAAGCCATTTCAACGCTGGATCTATTTTTTCGTCAAATGGAATCTCCCTCCCCACAGCATCTTCTGGAAGTTCGCAGTGTGGTGAGCACTTTGCTTGATGGGATCTTAGAGCATCAATCCGCCATGGTGGCCTTGATCCAAATGCGCCGTTTCGATGCCAATCTTGCGACCCATGGCGTCGATACGGGAGTCCTCGCGATGGCCATCGGGCAAGAATCCGGGTGCCCCCCGTCAGAGCTCAAGCTTCTAGGACTAGCCGCCCTGGTTCACGATATCGGACAACTGCGCTTGCCGCTCAATCTATTGCGAAAAGTTGAGCCTTACACCCCTCAGGATCACAAATTGATTCAGGCTCATTGTGAGATGGGTAAAACCATCCTCAATCAGTTTCCGGATTTTCCTGAAGAATCAAAACAAATGGTCTTGCAACATCATGAGCGACTTGATGGGTCAGGATATCCCCAAGGTTTACAGGGAAGCACCATTTCTCCGCTCACACAAATTCTGAGTATTGCTGACACCTATGATGCCCAGATCAGCGGCCGATGCAGCCAGCCGCCAGTCCCTCCGGCACGAGCCTTATCAGAATTGTATCGGGCCGCCATTGCAGGACAATACGCCACAGCCATTGTTCAGCACCTTATTCAACTCTTGGGCGTCTATCCTATTGGCTCACTCGTCCTATTGAATACCGGGGAACAGGCTGTGGTGATTTGGGTCCATAGCCATTCACGTCTCACGCCTACGATTAAATTGCTCAAAAACGCGTCTGGGCAGCCGTATGAAGAACAAGAAATTATCGACTTGTCCTCGCAAACAAATAACGGAACATTCCGCTCCATTCAAGAATCCATCGATCCCCATGAAGCAGGATGGGATCTGCCAAAGGTGCTGGACTCCTTATGGTAAACAGCAAGAGTCCAAATTTTCTTTTTCGCCGCGCTTAATCCATGAACCCAAGCCATCCCATTCAGGACCTGCATGACATGGACCTTCCGAGTCTTAACCAAGCTCTGCGCTCAGCCCAAGCCTTTGTGCATACGCTAATGGATTCTATCCATATCGGCATTTGTCAGGTGAACACACAAGGGCAGATTCTCTCCCTCAATTTGGAAGGGGCACGCATTCTTCACCGAACGGAGCAATCTTGCCTGGGGCATACCTTTCATGACTCTTCAGGCTGCCTTTCTGTCGACCCGATCACGCAGGAAGAAAGCTGCCCGATTCGCCAAGTGTTAAAAACCGGAAAATCTATTTGGACACCAAAATTGGTGATTCGGCGACCCAGCGGAGAAACCCGCTGGGTGGAATTCCAATGTACCCAGTTCACAGACCCTCATAACCCCGGAGCATTGGTCATTTTCCGAGATTTGAGCCAACAACTCCAACAACATGAAGAGCACCAACACCTGGCCTCAATGCCTGAAGAAAGCCCAAATCCCATTGTGGAAATAGATGCCCAAGGGCGGTTGGCTTATGCCAACCCAACCATGATCGCACTGTTAAATACCTATGGTTTTCGAGAAGACGGCATCCCACAGGTCTTGCCTCCCGCTCTCATCCCTATCGTGATGGAATGCCTAAAATCCGCCACTCCCCTCAGAGGATTGACCGTGGTGATTGACCATCATCACTTTGATTGGACCTTTTCACCGATACAAGAAAAAGGCCTTGTCCGGGGATATGGGTTGGACATTACCAAGCATGTCCACGTCAGCAATCAACTAACGGAACTCCAATCGCAATATTCGTCATTGGTTGATTCCGCACACGAGGGCATTATTTCGGCTGACCTTCACGGCACCATGGTCTCATGGAATCCTGCAGCCGAGGCTATTTTCGGCTTTCAGCAGGAAGAGATCCTCGGCCATTCAATCCTAACCCTCTTAGAAGAAGGCTATCGCGACCTCTATCAAAAGGGGTTGGAGGATATCAGCTATGGCGAGCCAGCGGCTCACCCGATTCAGCGCCCGTTGGAATTGACTGGGCTTCGCAAAACGAGCGAATCATTTCCCTTAGAAATATCACTGACGAGCTGGAAGGTGGGACTGGATACGCATTATGGCTTTATCCTGCGAGACATTTCTGATCGGAAACGCCTTGAGCAATCCCTCCTCGAAGAAAAAGACCGCTTGGTCACCACACTTCAATCTCTCGAAGAGGGAATCATTACCACGGATCGAGAAGGCCGAATTACCTTTTTCAATACGCTGGCTGAACAGATCACAGAATGGGCTTCTCAGGACGCCGTAACCCGGCCACTCCAAGAAGTGTTTCGTTTAACCAACGAAGACTTCAAGTCAGAAGACCACACAACGTTGCCATTCCCTTCCTCTTCGTCTGCTCTCACCGCAGAGGATTCCCCACTTCATCTCATGACCAAACATGGCCTGCAACGAACCATTTCTATGAGGGAAACACCGATTCGTGATCACAGTTCTCACCTGATGGGTACGGTCATTGTGTTCCACGACATTACTGATCTGCACCGACAAGAAGCCGAACAGGAACGGATCAACAAACTCAACTCCCTCGGAGTTTTGGCAGGAGGCCTTGCCCATGATTTTAATAATTTGCTCACAACGATTCTTGGAAATGTGTTCGTCGCAAAGTTACGGATGGTCCCTCAAGATCCCCTGGCTCAGAACCTGGAACAAGCCGAACAGGCTTGTCTTCGCGCCAAGGAGCTGACGCAGCAACTTTTGACGTTTGCCAAAGGCGGCGCCCCAATTAAGACCTCAATTGCGCTGGGCGATCTTCTACGAAAAAGTGCCATTTTTGCCTTATCAGGATCGTCCATCAGTTGTCATTTCGACATTCCTCACGATCTGTGGCCATTAGATGCCGACGCGAGCCAGCTTCGACAAGTCATTCAAAACATCACGATCAATGCTCGACAAGCCATGGCTGAAGGCGGCCATTTTTCGATTCGTGTTGAAAATGCGGCGCTTCACACCCCAGCGACTCTCCCTTCACCTACCTTGCCCACTGGGAACTATGTGAAAATTTCATTTGAAGATCAGGGGCCGGGAATCAAAGAACAGGAGTTGCCCAACATATTTGATCCCTACTACACCACGAAGCCCGGGGCCTCCGGCTTGGGGTTGGCCACCGCACATAGCATTGTTCAGCAACATCAAGGATATATCAGTGTTAGCTCTGTATTAGGGAAAGGCACGACATTCACCGTCTACTTGCCATCATCGTATTCAACGGTTCCAACAGATCATCAAGCCATTCCCAAAGGACGGGGGCGGGTTTTAGTGATGGACGATGAGCCAAGCATTTGTCGGATGGTCGAGGATGCCCTGACCCAATTCGGCTATGACGTCACCACCGTTGCTGATGGCCAAGCCGCCATTGACCGGTTTACTGAATCCTTGGCAAAAGGAAAAACCTTTGATGCCATCCTCTTAGATCTCACGATTCCCGGTGGCATGGGTGGCAAGGATGCCATTCAACACCTCCGCAAATTAGACCCTCACGTCAAAGCCATTGTGACAAGTGGGTATTCGGACGACCCCATCATGTCGGACTTCCAAGCCTATGGATTCCAAGATATCTTGGTCAAACCCTACAAAATCACCGATCTCGCCAATACGCTCAAAGCGCTCTGCGCTCTCCAAAATGGCAAGACAAGCCATTAGTCTGTAAGGAAATTTCTAGGCATGCTGTTGCCCATAGCGACAAACGTTCCAAAGCTGAGCTGTGGCATGAACTCACTGACAAACTTGGGAGAAAAGAGATACAGGCAAGATTAAAGAGAGGGGGAGGAAGCGTTCAACCTTCAACAGGCAATAATGTCTTCACCTTCAACTCAGACATTTCAATATTCTCTCCCCTTTCAAGAGGTCTACTCTGAGGAGGAAGCAACGGTGAGAGTGAGAGGCCATAGAATAATGAACCCAATTTCTCATCCTCTCAAGAAGATTCCGTTCCTTTCTCCTCAGCCACTTTAAGGAAAGCGCCATCTTTTCATCGGCGTACCCAACCATTATCTTACAAACAAGCCGGCTCCTGACGAATCAACGTTTGTTGTTGAATCATGGGGAGTTTTGACAACATCCGATTGCTAAGCATTAAATTCTCCTTGGCCTTTTCATAAAACGTGGGCTTGGTGTCCATGGCTGCCTCAAAACAGCGAGAAGCCCTGGCAAACTGCCCAGCTTCCAGAAAGGCCACACCCACATTATTATAGGCCTGCGCCGAATCCATCCCTCGAGTATAGGCTTCGTAGGCCAGGTCAAAATGCCCAAGCTTACTCAAAGCTAATCCCAGATTATTCGAAATTTTGTCGTTAGATCCTCCAACCTGAATCGCATGTTGAAAGGTTCTCACCGCCTCTTCATATTGAGCATCTAAAAAATAGGCCATACCTAAATTATTCAAGATCGACGGATCACCGGACTTTTGTTGCAAGGCAACCTCATAGAGGTGGATCGCCTCTTTATGATCATGACGCCGATCGGCCACGATACCGAGGTAATTCTTGGACGTCCACATATTTCCGTCATATAACAAGGCAGCATGAAACTCTTGTTCGGCTTCCTGATCCCGTTCCATCTTCAGCAGGGCCCGACCCATCCCCTCATAGGCTGGAGCAAAATTTAAATCATAATCCAAGATTTGATGAAATTCATCATAGGCGTCCTGAGGCTGCCCTTTTTCCAAATAGATCACTGCCAGCTTATAGCGGGCAGGGATTCGTTCCGGGGAGGCCTGCAACACTTTTTCATATTGAACTTTTGCCGTTTGGAAATCACCTTGCTGTAAGTGGGCATCTCCTAGTTTTTCATTATCGTCTTCATTCATTACTTTCGTGAGATCCACAGGGGCCTGAGATTCTGGATCAATGCCCGCCTTCTGGCGTTCCAAGATTTGTTGGTAATGTTCATCCTGAAGTGTAAACATAGACGATTCTTTTTTCGCACATCCAGTAGCACTCAGACCGAACAACATAAACAGTGTTACGAGGAGGCTCGCCTTCATCATTGTGCACCTCATCTGATGGGTTTCATTGCCAGTATTCAAGACAATCGAACGAACGGTCATATTGGTTTTTGAAAATTTCGGTTGCTCACACTCGTTTAATGGACATCCCATGTTTCACCTTCCTCTACGTTCTTGAAATGATTTTCGAGCCTATCGTATCGGGCCTCTCTCCCACGGTGAGCCATGCCCCTTACTTTTTAGTTCTCGCTTCTCTCATCCACCCATAGCCGGCAGTAAATTTCGCATAATATTAATAGCGCCCGGACCAATAATTACCACCAATAATGCCGGAAAAATGAAAAGAATGAGAGGAATCATCAACTTCACGGGAAGCTGTGCTCCTCGTTCTTCAGCCTTCAGACGGCGTTTCAAACGCATGGAATCGGAATGGACTCGAAGAGCTTGACCAATGCTGGTACCAAACCGATCGGTCTGAATCAGCAAGGCGACTAAACTACGAATATCCTCCAGGTCTGTCCGATTCACCAAATTGCGAAGACCTTGTTCTCGGCTTAAGCCGGCACGCAATTCCAAATTTAACAAGATAAACTCATCACCCAGATCGGGATGGCCTTCTTTAACTTCAAGCCCCACCCGGGAAATGGCTTGATCCAATCCTAACCCGGCTTCGACACACACCACCATCAGATCAAGTGCATCGGGAAACCCATTTATCAATCGTTCTTTCCGTTTGTTGATGGAATTACTTAACCAAATCTGTGGAAGGTAAAATCCGACCACCATGGCCCCAATCAGCACAATGGGGAAATACATCGGATCCTTTCCATCCATGGAATCAGAACCAAATACAAGAAAGGCAAGCCCAAGCAGAACAGCCAGGAAAATCCTGGTTCCAAAAAAAACAACAACCGCTCGCGAGGTTCGATAACCTGCCGAGGCCAACGAGGCTTTCAACCGTGTGGTCACGGCTTTATCTTTGGGCTTATTCACCTGCCCCAATCGTTCAAGGAACGTCATTGCCTGATCTTTCAGACCAGATTGTACGTCCTTTTTCTGTGATGCATTCTGCGAAAGGGACTGACCCTTAGCGCGAATGTTCCAGTCACTGATTTTTTGCCGGGACTCCATATAGCTATACAAACCCCACCCGACAATCAAAACCACGCCAAAGACCAAGGCACTAATCAACAATAAAGGATCCATTATTCCATCCCTTTACACTTTAATGTCGCACATATTTTTCATCACATACGCTCCCACGACCATTAAGAAGCCGGATACAAGTGCCATCATTTGCCCGAGCTCATCCTCAATCAAGAGCCGCATGTAGGATTCATTGAGGAACCACAACGCGCCGGCCACCACAATCGGTAAGAAGAATAGGATAATTCCCGACATGCGGCCTTCGGCAGAAAGAGCTTTAACGCGGCCGAGCAACTCAAAGCGTTGCCGAATGAGTTGAGAAATCGCTTCAATAATTTCGGCTAAATTCCCACCTGTTTCCCGTTGAACGACCAGGGCCGTGACAAAAAATTTCAGATCGGTACTGATCACTCGCTCGTTTAAATTGGCCATGGCTTCCGGAACATCAATCCCAAAAGAAATTTCCTCCACGGTTCGATTAAACTCCGGACCAATAGGATCTTGAAATTCATCCCCAATCATTTTCATACCCACCGAAAACGCATGTCCGGCACGAAGAGCCCTCGCCATCAGATCCAGTGCCTCCGGGAGTTGCTCTTCAAATCTTTTAAAGCGCTTTTTACGTTGACGCTTGAACCACAGCAAAGGAAGAAAACATCCTACCACGCCAAATCCAAAGCCGACCCAAAGGGGATAACCCCGGAGACCCGCGATAAGTAGACCGCAAGCCGCCAACACGCTGGATAATAAGAAA
>Ga0224496_10001012_pt1 | contig 18140 bp, 17 predicted proteins | sample SF_Jul11_sed_USG_2_FD_168127 | JGI IMG/M metagenome (GOLD analysis project Ga0224496, IMG submission 168127) | Sediment microbial communities from San Francisco Bay, California, United States - SF_Jul11_sed_USGS_8_1 | ecosystem: Environmental > Aquatic > Marine > Sediment | place: USA...
CGGAAAACTGTCCCAGGCGACAACCCAAAAAACGCGGGCCACCGGTCATCGGATATCCCACAATAGCAATATCACACTCTACCTGTTTCCGCCATGCCGCGCTATGCGGAGAAATACCTATTTCCAAAAATAGAGCATCGCAGCATCACAGCCGCCCGGCCTTCTTGAGATGCACCTGGAGCACCGAGATGGCCGCCGGGGTCACCCCGGAAATCCGCGACGCCTGCCCCAGCGAACGGGGCCGCACCCGGCTGAGCTTTTCCACCACCTCATTGGAAAGTCCGGCGAGGCCCGCAAACTCCATCTCCTCGGGAAGCAGCACCTCTTCCAGCCGCCGGAACCGCTCCACCTGCTCCTCCTGGCGGCGGATATAGCCCTGGTACTTCACCTCGAGCTGCACAGCCTCCCGCACCACTTCCGCCACCTCGACCTCCCGCCCCACCACCCCGGCCAGATCACCAAATTCCATCTCCGGCCGCCGCAACAGATCGGCCAGCGAGGCCGGCTGCTTGAGTTCGGCCCGTCCCATGGCCCGCAGCCGGTCGTTAACCTCGGCGGTGGGAGTGAGAACCGTGGCGGCAAGCCGAGCCACCCCGGCCCCGATGGCCCGCCGCTTCTCTTCAAAGGCGGCAAAAGTCGCATCATCCACCAGGCCGAGACCGCGGCCGACATCGCGCAACCGCTGGTCGGCGTTGTCCTCGCGAAGCAACAGCCGGTACTCGGCCCGGGAGGTAAAGAGCCGATAGGGCTCCTTGGTGCCCCGGGTGACGAGATCATCGATGAGCACACCGATGTAGGCCTGGGAGCGATCGAGGATCAACGGTGCCTCGTGACGCAGGTGCTTGACGGCATTGACGCCGGCGATGAGCCCCTGCGCCGCCGCCTCCTCGTAGCCCGAAGTGCCGTTGATCTGGCCGGCCAGGAAGAGGCCGCCGAGCCGCTTGGTCTCAAGCGAGGGTTTCAGCTCCAGGGGATCGACATAGTCGTACTCGATGGCATAGCCGGGGCGGATCACCTTGACCCGCTCAAGCCCCTTGATGCTGCGCAGCATGGCAAGCTGGACATCCATGGGCAGGCTGGTGGGAACCCCGTTGGGATAGACCTCCACGGTATCGAGCCCCTCGGGCTCCAGAAAGATCTGGTGCCGCTCCTTGTCCGGAAAGCGCATCACCTTGTCCTCGATGGAGGGGCAGTAGCGAGCCCCCACCCCCTCGATGATCCCGGTGTACATGGGCGAGCGGTCGGTGCCGGCGCGGATGATCCGGTGGGTCTCGGGGTTGGTGTAGGTGATGTGGCAGGGCAGCTGCGGCAAGGGAGGCGGCCCGACACTGCTGAAGGAAAAGAGTACCGGCGGCTCGTCGCTCGCCTGGGGTTCGAGTTCCGAGTAGTCGATGGTACGGCCGTCAAGCCTTGGGGTGGTGCCGGTCTTCATCCGTCCCATGGCAAAGCCCAGCTCCCGGAGATGCTCTGGGAGCTTGAGGGACGGGGCATCCCCCATACGGCCGGCGGGAAAAGACTTGAGGCCGATGTGGATGAGACCGTTTAAAAAGGTGCCGGTGGCGATCACCACCGCCTCGGCCCGCAGCACCTCATCCAGCGAGGTGACCACGCCGCGCACCTGGCCTGCGTCGACCAGCAGGGAGTCCACCACCGTCTGCACGATATCGAGGTTGGCCTGCGCCTCCACCACTTCCTTCATCCGCAGCCGGTAACGCAGCCGGTCGGCCTGCGCCCGCGACGACCAGACCGCCGGCCCCTTGCTGGTGTTGAGCCGGCGGAACTGAATGCCGGTGGCGTCGATGTTCTTGGCCATCTCGCCGCCCAGGGCGTCGATCTCCTTGACCAGATGCCCCTTGGCCAGGCCGCCGATGGCGGGATTGCAGGACATGGCGCCGATGGTATCGACGTTGATCACGCAGAGCGCGGTCTTCGCGCCCATGCGAGCGGCGGCCAGCGCCGCCTCGCAGCCGGCATGTCCCGCGCCCACCACCACCACCTCATATTTGCTTTCCGTACCGATCATTACCGAATCGTCCTTGCAGTAACCGATCTTCAGGCCGCCGACTTGTCCACCAGTCGTCGTGCCGACCAACGCCAGAGCGGCTTGCGGGCCATGCTCCAGAAATCCGGCGTGAGGAGCACCGCCACCGTATAGAGCTCAAGCCGCCCGGCCAGCATGCAGATCACCAGCACCACCTTGGCCAGCGGCGGCAAATGGCCGAAATGCTGGGCCGGGCCCACCAGGTGGAGGCCCGGGCCGATATTATTCAAAGTGGCGATCACCGCCGTGGTCCCGGTGACCAGGTCCACCCCAAGCCCGGTCACCACCAGACTGGCCAGGAGAAAAAAACCGATGTAGAGGGCAAAGAAGCCGAGGATCGAAACCATCACCTCCTGCGGCACCTTGACGTTGCCCATCTTGATCGCCCCCACCGCCCGGGGATGCACCAGGCTGCGCAGCTGCAGCCGGGCGTATTTAAAGAAGAGCAGAAAACGGACCACCTTGATGCCACCGCCGGTGGACCCGGCGCAGCCCCCCACAAACATCAACGACACCAGCAGCACCTTGCAGACCGCCGGCCACTTATCGAAATCGGCGGTGCCGAAACCGGTGGTGGTGAGCACCGTGTAAACCTGGAAGGCGGCGGTGCGCAGATTTTCGCCCAGTCCGTGGTAGATGCCGTGGTAGCCGTTGGCAAACATGATCAGGACCACGGCGCTGGTACTCAGGATCACATAGAGGCGGAATTCCTCGTTGCGCCAATAAGCACTGAAGCGGCCCCGCAACCCTTGGTAATGGAGGGAAAAGTTAACCCCGGCGAGAAACATGAAAACAATGATCACCGCTTCCACGTAGACCGATTGAAAATGACCGACGCTGGCGGTGTGGGTGGAAAAACCGCCGGTGGCCAGGGTGGCGAAGGAGTGACAGACCGCGTCGAAGAAGGAGAGCCCCCCGAGCATCAGAAGCAAGATCTCCACCAGGGTGAGGAGCAGATAGGCGCTCCAGAGGATACGGGCGGTGTCCTGAATACGGGGAGCGAGCCGGTCCTTGGTGGGACCGGGCATCTCGGCCTGGAAGAGCTGCATGCCGCCGATACCCAGCAGCGGCAGCACCGCCAGGGAGAGGACGATGATCCCCATGCCGCCCAGCCAGTGAGTCATGGCCCGCCAGAAGAGGACGCTGGCGGGCAGCACCTCCACCCGGTCGAGAATGGTGGAGCCGGTGGTGGTGAAGCCGGACATGGACTCGAAGTAGCAGTCGACAAAGGAGGGCATGGCCCCGCAGAAATGATAGGGCAGCGCCCCGATGAAGGCAAAGAGCAGCCAGCTCAACACCACCACCGCAAAGCCGTCCCGGTAGCCGAGATCATGCTCCGGCAGAAAGAGCAAAACCATGGCGCCGCCCAACAGCGCGCCGCAGCCGGCAGAAACGAGAAAAACCGGCACCATGCCGTCACCGAACCAGAGGCTGAACGGAATGGGGGTCAGCAGGGAGAGCGACAGCAGGATGAGCAGCTTGCCCAGAATATTGAAAACTCCGCCGGTTCGCATGGATCCTCGTCAGTCAAACACCCGGGGAAAAGGCGTTGCCTCAGGCAAAGATGGCCTCCACCAGATGCTGCGCTTCCTTGGTAAAGAAAACCACCAGGCTGTCGTCGGCCGCCAGTTCGGTCTCGCCGGAGGGGATAATCACCTCCCGCCCCCGGACGATGGCGCCGACAATGGAGCCCCGGGGGAAATGAAGGGACTTCAACGGCGTGCCGCGAAACTGCTCCCGGTCCGGCACCTTGAGTTCGATCACCTCGGCATCGCTGCCGAGCAGGGTCGCCACTGAAACAATGGTGCCGCCGCCGCGCACGAAGCGGAGGATCATATTCGCCGCCACCAACCGGGGACTCAAGGCCACGTCGATGCCGAGCTTGCCGAGCAGGGGGATGAAGTCCGGCCGGGTGATATGGGTAATGCACTTCTTGGCGCCGTGGTGCTTGGCGAGCAGACTGGAAAGGATATTGGAGGTGTCGCTGTTGGTGACCGAGATCACCAGGTCGGCCTGATCGATCCCCTCGTCCAGCAGATCGTGGGCCTCCAGACCGTCAAAGTTCAACACCACCGTCTCGTCGAGCTGCTCGATGAGCGCCTTGCAACGGAGCGAACTCTTTTCCACCAGCCGGACAGCGATCTTCTTGTCTTCGAAATGACGGGCCACCAGGCTGCCGATGGTGCCGCCGCCGATAACGAAAACCAGCTTGGGGGCGCGGCTGGCGCAGTTGAAGAGCAGGGGCTCCACCAGCGGGATATTGTTTTTGCGCACCACGATGTAGATCTTATCGCCCGCCTCGATCCGGTCGCCACCCCGGGGGATGATGGTGGCGTTGTTCCGGATGATGGCGGCGATCACAAAGCCGGGTCCGCTCTGGCCACTCTTCAGTCGCTCCAGCGGGATGCCCACGCAAGGGTTCGAGCCCTGCACCTCGTAGCCGAGCAGTACCACCTGCCCACCGGCAAACTCGGCCACCTCAAAGGCCTCGGAGAGCAGCGACAAGCGCACGATCTCATCGGCCATGGCGTGATCCGGGCTGATCAGCAGATCGATGCCCAGGGCCTTCTCGCTCAAGGGCGCGTCCAGGGCGTAAAAATCCTCGTTCCGAACCCGGGCGATGCGGGTCTTGACATTGTACTGTTTGGAGATGATACAGGCGACCAGGTTGACCTCATCGCTGTCGGTGACGGCGATGAACAGCCCGGTTTTGTCGATGCCGGCTTCCTCAAGAACACGCGCGGAAGCGCCACTGCCCTGCACCGGCATGATATTGAGTTCCCGCTCCAGACGGCGCAGCTTGGCGGCATCCTGATCCACCAGCACCACCTCCTGCCCCTCCACGGAAAGCTTCTCGCAGAGGTGCCGCCCCACCTGGCCAGCTCCCACGATCATGATCCGCACGTCGTTAACTCCTCCTGAACAGGCGATGGCACGCCACCGGCCTCACTCCTTGTCCCACTGAATAACCGCCCACCGCACCGGGGTGCGGCGGCACAACGACCAACTGCCGTCATCCTGCCGCGTCAGGCGCGTCTCCAGGTAGGCGGTCAACTTCCGCTCCTCATCCGAACACATGGGCTCCAGCATCCAGCGGCAGGAAGCAAGTGCCTCCTCGCGGCTCTGGAAATTCCGACAGCGCTCCAGATCGATGAAGTCGACCCGGGCATGAATCCCCAGCTGATAGAGCAGGTTGACGGTATAGATATAGTCGGGCCCCGGCTGAAAGTCGCGCCCCACGGCGGCGAACAGCTCCGGGTCAAAGGGGCCGGAGCCCACCCGATCGCTGAGCACCACCCGCCGGGTGGCCCAACGGTCGAGCTTCAAAAGCGCCGCCTGGAGATCGTCCACCGACAACGACCGGGACGCCACCGCCACTTCATGGGGCTCAATGCCGTGCGCCTGCCAGTCGTCTTCCCAGGCCGCCTGCAGGGTCCGGATGTTGGCGACTCCTTCCCTGGCCGCCTCCTCATCCAGGGCCTCGAGCATCCTGGCGGAAAAATCCACCGCCGTCACCGCCCGCACCATCCTGGCCAGCGGCACGGCCAGGGTGCCCGGCCCAGCGCCGACATCGAGCACAGTCCAGGCCGGCTCCGGCCGGAGCAGCGCCAGAAAACGTTCCACGTAGGCGGAATGCATGTTCCGCCGCGCAAAGGAGGGCGCCCGCCGATCCCAGTCGCACTTCCCCCGACCCCGCCAGGACTTTTTCGTCCGCCCTTGCTGCCAGAGGCGATTCCAATCGATGTCGTGAAAATCCATGCCGATGCCGCCTGGCGCCAAAATCCGCCCCGGCCCGAAGACGTCCGGATCTCGGCGTGCCCCTTAGGCCTACCGCCGCCGCAACCTGTTGACGACGATGGTGATACTCTCCTCCGGCGTCTTCAGTTTCTTGGTGCTGAAGGCAATCTCGTAATCTTTTTCCGCCAGCTGCAGGAACTGGTTGAGGCTCTTGCGCCGCATGTCGTGCGCCATATAAATGGTGCCGCCGGGAGCGAGCAGGCGGTCGAAAATGTTCAACAACGGCTCAAAGAACTCGGCCCGGAAGAGAATCTCAGCCCCGATGATGGTATCGAAGGGGGGCAACTGGGGCGGTTTTTTCCAATCAAGAATTTTGAACTCGACGCCGGTAAGACCGCTGGCCGCCGCCGACACCCGCTGGAAATCGAGGATCACCGGCTCGTAATCACTCAAGGTCACCTGGTATCCCACGGCCGCCGCCACCAGCCCGGGAGCGGCAAGTCCGGCGCCGAGCTCCAGCAGGGTCTGCCCAGGCTGGGGAGGCAGGCCGGCGATGGTATGAGCCAGCACCATGGAGGCCTCCCAGAGCTTGATCCAGAAAGGGAAATCCTCGGTATCCTTAAAGGGATCCTTGCCGGCCAGCAACGGCTCGATATCCTTCACCTGCAGAATCTGCAAGTCCTTCCCTTTGAGCGACAGGGGCTCAAAGGCAACTTGGTACTGTTTGCGGATCCCCTTGAGGATATCCGCGGCCTTACCCGGCAAATCGTCTGCTTTGATCATCTTACCATCCTTGACATCAGGGGATTTTTGAAAATTGGCGCCAGATTCGGAAAGAGGGCGGCGGCGCGCTCCGTTCTTCTCACTTCAGCATCAGGCTCAACACCACCAGACCGGCCAGGGCAAACCGATAGTAAGCAAAGACATCGAAGGTCCTGGTGCGTATAAACCGGAGCAGGAAGGCGATAAAGAGGTAGCCGGAAACCGCGGCAGCCAGAAAGCCGGCCAGGTAAAAGGCGGTTTGCCCGCCCTCCAGCCCCTGGCGGAGAATGTCCGGGATCTTATAGACGCCGGCACCGCAGATAATGGGAGCGGACAACAGAAACGAAAAACGGGCCACCGCCTCCCGGTTGAGACCGCGAAACAGGCCGGCGGTCATGGTGATGCCACTCCGGGAAACCCCGGGGACAATGGCCAGGGCCTGGGCACACCCCACCAGCAGGGCATCCCACCAGGTGATGGAATGAAACCCGCGACGATGGGCGCCCATCTTTTCACCGAGCAGCAGCAACAGACCCACCCCGGCCAGAGTGACGGCAACCACCGCCGGATGCCGCAGCGTCGCCTCGATGTAATCACCGAACAGGAGCGCGGCGGCCACCGCTGGCACCGTGCCCACCACCAATTGCACGGCCAGGCCGCGCAGCAGCAACGCCTCGCTGTCCCGCGCCCGCCAGTCGAGCAGCGCCTTGGCCATCTGAATGAAATCGTTCCGGAAATAGATCAGGACGGAAACCAGGGTGCCCAGATGCAGGGCGACGTCAAAGGCCAGGCTTGCCTCATGCACGCCAAGAAATGTTTCCGCAAGAATGAGGTGGCCGGAGCTTGATATGGGCAGGAATTCGGTCGCTCCCTGGAGCAACCCCAGCAGAATCGCATAGAGTATGGTCATGGGGTGGCACTATACGAAAGGCGATGGGAAATGTAAACCGCAAAGCTCGACAGCTTCGCCAGCAGCGCTCTCCCCCGGGGGAGAAAAACGTACGCTCTCACTTCAGCCACGTTTTACGTCTCTCGCAGGAGCGGCTGTAAAAAATGCTGAGATTCAATGGTCAGCAGACACAAAAAAGAACGAGCCGCTTGGTCGAAACAACCAAACGGCTCGCAACAATCATGACAACGGAAAAGAGATTAGCAGCCCTCGATAGCAACCTTGGCGGGCTTAACCTTAACCTTGTCGCCGACCTTGAGCTTGCTGGCCTTCTTGCCGCAATCCATGGTGACATGGTCGCCGTCCACGGCGGTAACTTCGCATTTCACGGCGGCAAAGCCGACGGCTGCGGTGCTGAAGGTAAAAGCCATTGCCATTGCCAGAGCCAACATTTTCTTATTCATGGTACTCTCCTTTGTAATGGGGTGATTTTGTGGAGCCTATCATGCAAACCATTTGGGCTTACCTGCAACCCGAGATTTCCCTTCTATTTGCCTGATTGAATTTAATACAAGACCCGGGCAGGTATTGTCAACCGAAAACACGGCCGCCGAATTACCGCACCGATCGGTAACGAACGAAAAAGCGGGAAGTTACTCCAGCACCGCCGCCAGATCCCGCACCAGAGTATTGTGGTCGACATAGCCCAGATAACTTTTAACGATGGTGCCGGACCGGTCGACCAGAAACGAGGTCGGCACCCCCACGATGTTGCCGAACTGCCTGGCCACCCGGGTGTCGGCCATGGCGACCGGATAATTGATATCAAGCCGGTGAATGAGCTTGGCGACCGACGCGCTGCTTTCGTCAACCGACAGGCCGATGACGGTGAACCCCTTGGGGGCCAACTCCTCCTGGAGGCGCACAAAACCGGGGATCTCCTGCCGGCAGGGCGGACACCAGGTGGCAAAGAAGTTGATCAGCAACACCTGCCCCTTGTAGGTGTCGCTCTCCACCAGCTTGCCGTCCACCGCCGAGGGCAGAGCGAATTGCGGAACCTTGCTGGCCGCCGAGGCCTGCCCAGCGACCAGCAGGCAGGCGAAGAAAAACAGCAGCGCCGCAAGGTGCTTACCGCCTCGCCAAAAAAATTTCATATGCATCTCTCCACATCAGGGGGGCAAATAGTTTACGAGCATACAAGGTACCCACCCCCCTCTTTGTCTGTCAATCAGAAAGAAGAGAGCAGAGTGGCGGCAAGCCGCCTCGGCGGTTGATCTTCCAGGGTGAATATGGCACTGTTTATTTTCGGCGCCGTTCGTGACGAGGGGTGCCCGCCAAGAGTTCGCAGAGGATATTTGTGCCAATCGACAAGAAATGGTCTCTCTTCACGGTGGTATCCGTGGGCGTCTTCATGGCCACGCTGGACAGCAGCATGGTCAATATCGCGCTGCCCGCCATCATGCACGAATTCCAGAGCCGGCTCCACACCACCGAGTGGGTGGTGCTGATCTACCTGCTGACCATCACCGCCACCCTCCTGCTCTGGGGTCACCTGGGCGACCGAATCGGCAAAAACAAGATCTATCCCCGCGGCCTGCTTCTCTTTGCCATGGGCTCCCTGGCCTGCGCCATGTCCCACACCCTCACCGGGCTGATCACGGCCCGCTGCGGCCAGGCCCTGGGGGCGGCGATGATGATGGCCACCGGCCCGGCCCTGATCAAACAGACCTTTCCGGCCAATCAGTTGGGACGCTGCCTGGGGCTGATCGGCATCGCCGTCTCGCTGGGATTGATGACCGGCCCCACCCTGGGCGGCATTCTCATCCAATTCTTCTCGTGGCGGTCCATCTTCCTGGTCACGGTGCCCGTAGGATTTCTCTTCTTCCTGCTGTCCCGGCTGGTCCTCCCGGCCACCGAACGGGCCAGAACCTCGCTTCATTTTGACTGGCTAGGCGGTTTTTTCTGGAGCCTGGCGCTGCTGCTCTTCTCGCTCACCATCACCCACGCCACCGCCACCGACTGGTCCGCCCCCCTGCTGGGAGTGCTGCTCATCGCCGCCCTGGCCGCCCTGGCCGCCTTCATCAAGATCGAGACGACAACACCACAGCCGCTGCTGCCGCTGCATCTCTTCTCGCAACCATTCTTCACCGCCGCGGTGAGCAGCGCCGCCATCTCCTTCATGATCCTTTTTTCGGTGATCATGCTGACGCCTTTCTATCTCGATCGGGTTCTTGGCCTGCCCAGCTCCCGTATCGGCATGATCATGATGGCCATTCCCCTGGCGGCGATGGTGGTCGCGCCAATCGCCGGCCGCCTCTACGACCAGATGGGAGCCCAGCTGCTTTCCACCGCCGGCCTCCTCCTCTCCACCACCGGCCTGCTGCTGCTCGCCTCCCTTACCGCCACCGCTTCCCCGCCACAAATTGCCTGGCGGCTGGCATTGATGGGAGGCGGACAGGCCATGTTCCTTTCCCCCAACAGCGCCTCCCTGCTGGGCCGGGTGGACAAACGCTATGCCAGCTCCTCGGCCGCCCTGCTGGCCACGGCGCGTAACCTGGGCATGCTGCTCGGCATTGCCCAGGCCGGCCTGGCCTTCTCCATCACCTTCAGTCGAGCCACCGGCGGGCTGGACATGAAAGATTTCACCAGCCACCAGAGCGACGCCTTCATGCTGGCCCTGGCCACCGCCTTCCGGGTCGCCGCCGCCATCGGCCTGCTCGGCGCCCTCATCTCCTGGCGACGCGGCAAACATCCGGAACCCGCCGCAAACCAAGAGGGTTGCCCGCCGGAAAAAAGAGCAGCGGCCAAATCAGGCCGAGATATCCACCAAGGCGAATGAACGAAGTTGCGCCTTCTGCTCAACGGTCCTCTTGACGGTCTGCGGCAATGGCTCCACCGCGAGCCGGCAAGAAAAGGAAACCGGCTGATAGCCGTACCCCTCGAACACCGCGGCAAGTTGCGCCAGCTGGGCGGCGAGGTGACTCCGAACCTGTTCATCGGCCACGGAAAACTCCCCGGACAAAGCATTCCCCTTCACAAAAAGCCTGAGATGCAGATCGCCCAGGCGACTCATCTGCAGGAAAAAATCAATGGCGCAACCGCGATCTTCGCCCGCCGCCCCTCCCTCGCCCGCCATGCTGAACAACCATTGCCCCCAACCGGCACCGCCGGCCAAAAAACAGGGCAGCAACAAAAAAACAGGCTGATTTGGCGATGAGGGATGGCTGTTCAACTGCTGCAGGCCGTCCAGCAGGCGGGCCATCTTGTCGAGGTCGCCCCCCGCCGACCGCTCACCGCCGCCCACCACCCGCCCGGCGGCCTCTCCCAGCCGCTCCGCCACCTCCGCCAGGCGGCCGGCAATGGCAACCGGCACCTCACCGTTCCTGGCCGGAGCCGCCCCCTGAAACAGACGCAGCATCCGAACCAGCCGGCCCACCTCGGCCTGGCCGTCCATGGCCACACCGCCCACCTCCTGGCGGAGGCTTTCCAGCAGGGAGAAAAGCTCGGTGGAAAGAGATGGCAAAGCCAACGGAGGAGGCAGCACCGCCCCCCCGGCCATCGGCGCCGCAGACGGAACGGCAGGGCTTACCGGTGACGGCTTGGCCGCAACGGAGGCCGGAGACACCGCCACGCCAGCGGCAGCGGGAACAGCCCCCGAACCGGAAGGAGTCTCGGCAACAGCGCCTGGCGACGGCTCCGGAGAGCCCGTCACAACTGCAGATGCGGGCGGAAAAGAAGAAGAAAGAGAACCAGGAGAGACGCTGGAGGGAGAAACCACTCCGGAAGCTCCGGATGGTCCGACAACAGAAAGTGCTTCCGGGCCGGCAGGGACAGAAGGGGCAGAAGCGGAAGCCAAAACCTGGCTCGCCTGTTGCCCAGGCGGGGAAACGGCCGTCTTCGCTCCGGTTGCCGTGGCCACCGGAGCGGCATCGACGCCGGCACCACTCAAAAAACCGGCCACCCTGGCAAGCCCCGGCGCTTCGCCCAGCAGAAGACGCATCACCTCCTGCGCCAATCCCTTTTTGCCGGCCAAGGTCAACCAGGGCATCGCCCCCGCCTCCTTGACCTCCAGCAGCACTTCACTGCCCTTGGCCAACGGCACCAGACTGCGGGCCGACACCGTTCGGTCACCAATCGCCAGCAGCACCTTGCCTTCGCCCTTGCTGCCCACCACACGCCCCTTGACGATTTGCCCGGCAACCAGTTCCAGCTTTTCGGCGGCCGCATCGGTACGGCCAACCGCCTCACCGGGCGGACGTTTTTCGGACGCGACAGTGACACCAGGAGGACGAGTAAAAATCTTCATCACGGCAGTGGAGTTCCGCAGCAACCCGCCACGAGCGGACCGCAACACTTCGGCCCGCAGGTCGCGTGATCAGGGTGATCAGTGCCCGGCCAGAGGAAGAGTGACCTGCACCTTGACCCCAGCGGGCAGGTTATAGAGGATAAAGTCGCCGCCATGGCCCTTCACCACCCGCTCGACCATGGTCAACCCCATACCGGTGCCATACGTCTTGGTGGTAAAGAAAGGATCCTTGGCAACCGGCAAATTACTGGTGGATATGCCAATCCCGGTATCGGCGATCGTCACCTGCACGTCCTTATCGGTCACGACCGCGGCAATGGTGAGGGTGCCGCCATCGGGCATGGCCTCCACGGCATTTTTAACCAGATGCAGAAACATCTGCCGCATCTGCCTGACATCCATGGACAACACCGGATCCTCGCCGGCCAGATCGAGGACCGTTTCGACACCCTGCTTGACCACCTGCGACTGCATCAACAACAGGGTCTTGCGAATCACCGGAAAAAGAGGGGCAAGTTCTTTCTGAAAATCTGTCTGGGTGACGAAATCAAAGAGGTCCTGCAGGGTCGACTCCAGGCGGTCCGTCTCCTTGACCATGACGTTCAAATACTTGCCCAACTCCTCGTCGGCAATCTTTTTGGCGAGAATCCGCGATACCCCGCCGATGGAGGTAATAGGGTTTCTCAGGACATGCACCATCTGCGCCGCCATCTGCCCCAGGGCGGTATATCGCTCCGCCTTGACCAGCAGATCCTTGTTTTGATCAATCTCCTGGTTCAGCGCCTCCAGCTCGACAATCTGCTTCTGCATATCCATATACAGATGGCTCTGCTCGATGGCGAGACTGGCCTGACTGGCAAACAACTCCAGAGCACGGACATACTCATCCTTGATGGGCTGACGGGTAACATAATTGTCGGCAATGATGACCCCGAAAGCACGGCGGGGCGAGTAGAGCGGCACCACCACAAAGGAATCCTCACCAAGCAGGTGGATCAGGTCATGGGGCACCGCCAGCTGGCATTCACCACCACGACATTCCTCCCGCCGCTCATAGGGCTTGGGAACACTGCCGTCCTCCCGCGCCACCATAATGCTGCGCCGCTCACGGGTGGCCTTGATCAGGATATTGTCGGCATCATTGCCGGGAATCCGCAACCGCCTGACAATCTTATTAATGGCTCGGTCCTCGGAAAGGCAAACCTGGCGAACATCCTGAATGATGTCCAGGAGGCTGTATTCCTTGGCCCGCATCTCGGCCCAGACCTCTCCCGCCGACTCCCGGCAGTCGGGCCCGATGGCGAGCCGCCCTTCGAGCATGGTATCGTCAGCGTTGAACATGGCCAGAAAGGCCCGGTTGAACCGCAGCCCCTCATGGGCGGTAATGCCCACCAGGATGGCTTGCAGGATCTCATCCAGCTCCACGGTGCTCAAGTAGACCGTGTTCATCTTTATGGAAAGTTGATGGAGAAGCTGAATGCGAAAATGCGCCTCCTCCAGCTCTTCCTGGTATTTCCGGTTCTCAAAGATCAACCGCCGCTTTTCAAGGGTTTTTCTTACCGCGAAAAGGATTTCATTGAACTTCACCGGTTTGGACAAAAAATCGTCCGCCCCTTTACGGATGCATTCCAGGGCTAGCTGCAGGTTGGCCATGCCGGTGAGCATGACAATGGCCACATCGGGATACCGGTCCACCAACTGGGGAAGCAGAACGTCGCCCTCGACATCCGGCAAGCCGATATCAAGCAGAATCAGGGCCACCTTCCGGACCTCAAGCCGTTGCAGCAGCTCGGCGCCACTGGCCGCCGCATCGACGCCGAGATGCTGCTCACGCAGATAAGCGACCAACGGCTCTCGAATGGAGGCATCGTCGTCAACAACGACGATCACCTCATCGTCGCCGAGCAGGACATCGGAGGTAAGGGAAACGTGCTCCCGTAAACGGGCCATGGCAGGAACCATAAGGAATCAACCGAAACGGATTAAGAGAGAAACGAAACTCCCCAGCAACACTGAACTTTGTACTTCCCAGGCGGATCGGCACAGAGAGTGCCGGGGCAGCCTTCATTTGACGATGTTTTCAAAAGAACTGTCAAGCAGAAAACCCGGAACCGACAACCCATACAGGACTGCCAGCCCGCGGTAAACGGAAAACGCCCTCCAGCGTATCACGGCTGAAGGGCGTTTTTTCTTCAAAAAGAACGCTGCCAGGGGGCAAGCCCCTTACATATCAACGATCAGCTTGTTGCTTTCCTCGTTCCAGGTGACGATCACGTACCAGAGGGCCATGACCAGACCGACCAGAATCAAGGATCCACCGTAGCCGAGAAAGGTGTCGGGCAGATAGGTAAAGGTGCCGAGCTTGCCGCCGTTCTTGACGCCTTCCTCAAGCCAGGGCTCCCAACCTTCGAAATCAATGCTCTTGAAATAATTGTTCATCAGGGCGGCGGTAACGCCGAAGATGGGGGTAACGATCCACAGCTTGACCTGTCCCTCGCCGACCCGCCACAGGGTACCGGTACCGCAACCGCCAGCCAGCATGGCACCGAAGGCAAAGACAACACCGCCGACCAGGCCGCCCCAGCCAAAGGTGCCGCGCACATAATGGATGGGGTTACGCAGGCCGGTGAACTTCAAGACGGCAATGCCGACGGCAAGCAGGAAAACACTGAGAGCCACCGACCGGGCCATCTTGCAGTCGCCGGTCATATGCGGCTCACGGAAGCCCTGAATCATGCACCAACGGCCGCGCTGCATGGAATACCCCAGAGCGGCGGCGATGAGCAGCATGCCACTACGGGTAGCGGAAACATCGTCGAGATCCATGCCGACATGCAGGCCCTCGTCACCGTAGGAGCTGGCCAGCCAGTACAGACCGCCAATGGCGGCAATGGCCAGAAGCGCCTGGAAGGCGCGGGGAAATTCGATGGTCTTGGCTCCGCCGCTGCCGAAACTGACGTTGGACATTTCCCAGTAGAGATACTTGAGACCAATGACGGCACCGATCACCAGACCGACCATCATCGCAAACCCGTGGGCGGAGAGGTTGCCGATGGCGTTGTAGAAGCCGCCGACGTTACAACCGCCGGCAAGCGAGGCGCCGACCCCCATGAAGACACCGGCGGCCAACGCCTTGAGGATCTCAAGGACCGGCGGAATCCGAATGGCGAAATCACCGCCCAGATTGGCGGACAGGAAGGCGCCGGCCACAAAACCAATCCCGATCACCGAGCCGGAATGCTTCAAAAAGGCGGCAGGCGTATCCTCGAGCATGCCGACCCCGTAAAGGATCCACTCACCCCAGTTACGGATGGCGCCCACCGCACCCCAGGGCCGTGCCCAAGCCAGCATGATCACGCTGAAAAATGCGATGAGCACACCAACCATCATGGCATCCCACTCATCACAGCACAACTTCTTGTACAGACCTTTTACCGCGTTGCCGAACTCACTGCCTTCACTCATACACTCTCCCTCCCAAGAATTGATGGTGAATATCGTCCAAAAGCCACGCCCGCACACCGACGGGGCAATAAAGCTGCGCACTTAAGAAAGGTTCTTTGACCTTTACTAGCGCGATTTCATTTTGTCAAGCATGTTGGGGAATTCAGAATCCAAAATTCGACAATCCCAGGCACTGCTTCCTGACAACTCATTTTATTAAACAAAACAATAGAATAGCTACACACCAAACAACACCCTCCCGGCCCATTTAAGCCTTGACAGCCGCTGTTAATCTTGGTAGAGACTTGAAATCTAGGAATTGTTCTTTTGCAAAAGAGCAGTCAACCTGGGTTTCCACGGGAGACATTCCGCCCCGGAGGAAGGCTTCGTTACGCACCACCAAATTTCGCTTTTCAGTGAAAGCGAATAAAGGTTTTTTACCATTTCCATCAAATCTTGCAGTCAAGGAGGAAGACCGATGAGTGACTACAAAACTGCACCGGACGGCGTTACCGCCAATCGCACCCTGGACGCCAAAGGGCTGAGCTGCCCCATGCCGCTGCTGCGCACCAAGAAGGAAATCGACAAGCTCGGTTCCGGCGAAATCCTTGAGGTTCTCGGCACCGATCCCGGCTCTCGTAACGACCTGCCCGGCTGGTGCGAGCGTGCCGGCCACGAGTACGTTGGCGAGAAAGAGGATTCCGGCTTCTTCCGCTTCTTCATCAAGAAAAAATAATTCGCGTCGACAACTGAGGACAACCCGGCCGTAACTCGTGTACGGCCGCCCCTTTTTTTATTGTCATGAGGAGGAAGAAATGGCGAAAAGTTTAGGTATCTTCGTTACCTCGCCCCGCAACATGCGCCACATCATGGGCGTCACCAAGGCCGCCAAGGCCAAGGGCTGCAATGTCAAGGTTTTCTTTACCTGGAAGGGCGTCGAACTCGCAAAAACCCCTGAATTCCCGGAACTCTGCAAGATCGCCGATGACGTTTCCATCTGCGCCGACAGCTACAAAAAATGCGGCTTTGATCCTGCCGATATCCCCCAGGGCCTTACCGACAAGGAAATGGCCACGCAGGCTCAGCACGGCGCCATCATCGAAGACTATGACTGTTACATGACCTTGTAAGGAGGGGAATCATGTCCAAGAAAGTATGCTTCATGCTCGTCCACCCGGATTACACCCTTGACGGCCTCCGCTCCTGCCTGGGTCTTGCCGTTGAAAACATGTACTCCTACGCGGTGGTGATGAAAAATCAATTGCCGCCCCTCGATGATTACAACAAGGAAAACATCGACTGGGTCCGTGACATGGAAGGTGAGGTCTATTCCACCGTTCCGGCCAACTGCGAGAACGAAGGCATGGTGCCGCTGACCCTTGAGGAACTCGGTCAGAAACTCCGCGACATGGACGTTATCGTGCCCTACGGCATGATGCCGGAATAACCACAGACGCAAGAGGTATTGATCATGAAAATTCTGAACGTATACCGCACCGCGCCTACGGCCGATGTCAAGAAGCTGGTTGAGATCGTTGCCGAGGGTCGCGAAGCCGACAGCTTTGACCTCAACGTCGACGCGCCTGACTACGACGCGCTGGTGGACAAGGTCCTCGCCGCTGACCAGACCATCTGCTGGTGGTAATCACACCGGCTGATTTTTAGCAAGGCGGCAACAACGCAAAAAAAAGGATGAGGCAGGCTTCAGACGCTGCCTCATCCTTTTTTTTTCAGTAACTCTCCAGCAGCACCGCATCTGCTTCAGCAGTCTGCGCTTACCTGCGGCACTGCTGAATAGTTACAGCGCCGGGACGATTGACAAGCTTTTCGTCCAGAGCTGGAGAATTATTTTTTTCACTTCTTTCCTCCCCAGACAAGACCGGACATCACCGCCAGACTTCCCGCCGTTTTCACAAACCCGGCTGACACCTTGCCCCGCGCCAAACAGAAAAAGGCCTCTTGCGACAACCGCAGGAGGCCTGAAAAAATCTTGCCGCAATATGTTCTCTATCAAGAGCCGGAAAGCAGATCCTTCATCATCTTGTCGGCAACCTTATAGGGATCAACCTCGTAAGAACCATCCTCGATCCGTCTTTTGAGTTCGGCAACCAGCTCGGCCCGCACCTCGGGGGTTTCCTGCAAGATACTCTGCATCTTCGAAACATCTCGGGAACCGGCGGACAATTCGACCCGGTCTGTCCCGACGGGAGCGGAACTGGACGTCGGCTTCGTGGCAGCAACAGTGCCACTTTTCTGAATTTTGCTCTCCGTCTTGATCTGTGGGAAAACGCTTGTCAGCTTCATATTCTCTCCCGACGGGCCTCCTGGCAAATGCCGTCTGCCAGCCATTGGTACATATTTCCGTGGCAGCCGTCACTCCCTGTGTAAACTGCCTTCACTTACCATATCGGCATTCTGAAGACAAACTTAAAACAAATTTTACCGGTTCCACAAGGGCATCAACCGCGACAAAAGCAACCGGTGGCCAAAAAATCTCCGCCTCCTGGCGTTGGCACCAAAAGCCAATGGGTGAGGCTGCCCCCCCCGGGATTTTATCGCCAGCGACTCACTCTCCACACGAACCTGCGATTCCGGGAAATTCCCCCCGGGACAAATTGCCAAACCCGACACCAACTGGTACAATCGCGGCCATGTCACCCCAAGACCCCGTCTACCTTATCGATGGCAGCGCCTATATTTACCGGGCCTATCACGCCATCTCGCCCCTTTCCAATAAAAACGGCCTGCCCACCCACGCAGTTTTCGGGTTCACCAACATCCTCCTGCGCCTGTTCAAAGAAAAAAATCCGCAGCGGGTGGCAGTCGCCTTTGATGTGCGGGGCCGCAACTTTCGCCATGACCTGTACCCGGAATACAAGGCCAACCGCCCCCCCATGCCGGAAGATCTTGCCGTGCAGATCCCCTACATCAAGGAGGTCGTCACCGCTTACCGAATCCGG
>Ga0224496_10001013_pt1 | contig 18125 bp, 18 predicted proteins | sample SF_Jul11_sed_USG_2_FD_168127 | JGI IMG/M metagenome (GOLD analysis project Ga0224496, IMG submission 168127) | Sediment microbial communities from San Francisco Bay, California, United States - SF_Jul11_sed_USGS_8_1 | ecosystem: Environmental > Aquatic > Marine > Sediment | place: USA...
AGAATCGCGCACTTGAAAGCCGTGCTGAACTGTTACATGCACCGATAGAAAATTGGCAGGGTGTTTTTGGTGTACAGTTCCAACACCGGGATTTTTCGGCGTTGGGTAATGAAATTCTGGTGCCAGATACAATCTCGCACTCTACAGGGTTTTTTTTGCTCGAGGAAAGAAGCTGGGATAAGTTGCGATTGGAGTTTGGTGGACGCACTGAATTCGCTAAACAAGATCCAAAGGAAAATATTCGGTCACGAACATTTAGCCTTTTCAGTGCTTCTGTGGGTGCGACTTGGCTTTTTTTGGATGATTATTCGTTGAATTTATCGGCAACACAAGGACAGCGTGCGCCTACCTCAGATGAATTGTATTCAGATGGCGCGCATCCAGCGACTGGCACATTCGATATTGGCGATAACGCAATGAACAGGGAAACTTCGCGCAATATAGATTTTTCGCTGCATAAATTATCCGGCGCTGCAACATGGAAAATAAACTTTTTCTACAATCGTTTTAATAATTACATTTTTCAGGAAAGTGTTGATACGAATGGTGACGGCGTTCCCGATCGTGTTGATGAGGATGGCGTGTTGGTGTTAGATGGTGATTTTTTGGTGCAAAATTTTGCGCAGACAGACGCAACCTTTTACGGCGTTGAAGTTGAAGCTAATTTTATATTAATTCCAAACAATCTGGATTTGCGTTTATTTACGGACTATGTGCGTGGCAAATTGGGTAATAATGGCAACATTCCCCGTATGACGCCATTACGTTTTGGTGTCGAATTCAATCATCAAACAGGTCCCTTGGCAGCAAACCTACGCACCACGCATGTGATGCGCCAAAATGATGTCGCAAAACTTGAAACAACGACATCTGGTTATACCCTATTAAATACCGAAATAAGCTATCAAATCCAACGAATGAAACCAAAAGGCGTCAGAATCTTTCTTCAGGGAAATAACCTATTAAATGAAGAAATACGCGTACACACTTCATTTATAAAAAATTTCGCGCCATTACCCGGGCGCGCTATTGTTGCAGGAATTAGAAGTGATTTCTAGACAGCTTTGCAGGTTGTGAATCGTGTTCAAGTACGGTATCTTTTGGCTGCGACAGTGTTTCTGGGTAATCCCTGCTAAAGTGCAACCCCCGGCTTTCGTGACGCAACAAGGCGCATTTCACAATAAGATCGGCAGTATCCACCAGATTGCGTAATTCCAGCAAATCACTGGTTACCCGGAAATTCGTGTAATACTCATTAATTTCTTCATGTAACAATTCAATCCGGCGCTGTGCTCGTTGTAACCGTTTGGTTGTCCGAACGATACCGACATAACTCCACATAAAATGACGCAGTTCATCCCAGTTATGAGAAATTACAATTTCTTCATCCGCGTCAGTGACACGACTTTCATCCCATTTTGGCAATTCTGGAACAACAATGGGTGCTTGATTCAAGATATCTTTGGCGGCGGCTCGGCTATATACCAGACATTCGAGTAAAGAGTTACTAGCTAAGCGGTTAGCACCGTGTAGACCGGTATGTGCAGTTTCACCAATTGCATAAAGATTATTTAAGTCGGTCTTGCCATTCCGGTCAGTCATAATACCGCCACAGGTATAATGGGCTGCAGGAACAACCGGAATAGGCTGTTTGGTGATATCGATACCAAATTCCAGGCACTTGGAAAAAATATTGGGAAAATATTTTTTTATGAAATCTACCGGTTTATGCGAGATATCAAGATAAACACAGTCTAAGCCTCTTTTTTTCATTTCAAAGTCTATCGCGCGAGCCACAATATCTCGCGGCGCAAGTTCGGCACGTTTATCATGGTGTGGCATAAAACATTTGCCGTTGGGAAGTTTCAACAGGCCGCCTTCACCCCGCACGGCTTCACTAATGAGAAACGATTTGGCATGAGGATGATAAAGACAGGTTGGATGGAACTGAATAAATTCCATGTTGGCAACTCGGCAACCAGCCCGCCAGGCCATGGCAATTCCATCTCCCGTAGCCGTATCAGGGCTTGTAGCATAAAGGTAAACCTTACTAGCGCCGCCAGTTGCCAGTACGGTATTATGCGCAGTAACTGTGCAAACTTTATCATGCGTTTTGTTTAGGATATATGCGCCTAGACAACATCTTAGCGTATCAGGATAACTGGGAATTTTGTTGCTAGTAATTAAATCAATAGCGATATGATGCTCTAACACAGTAATGTTCGGGTGAGCGATAATTTTCTCTTTTAAAGTTTGCTGTATCGCTTTTCCAGTCGCATCGCCAGCATGAATTACCCGGCGCACGCTATGGCCACCTTCTTTGGTGAGGTGATAACCGGTGTCATTGTTTTGGTCGGGTGTAAAAGACACCTCTTGGTTAATTAGCCATTCGATGGCTTGCTTTCCATTTTCAATGACGTAACGGACAATTTCTTCATTGCATAAGCCTGCGCCAGCAATGAGGGTATCGTTGGTATGTTGGGCGACTGAATCTTCCTTTGATAATACGGCTGCGATACCGCCTTGGGCCTGGCTACTTGCGCTGTCAAGTAAGGATTGCTTGGTAATAAGACCGACTTTTTGGTGGTGAGATAGATTGAGTGCTAATGTAAAGCCAGCCAGGCCACTGCCAATAATCAATGTGTCAAAATAATAATTTTGCATTTTGACAGGAAATAAAATTTATAGAAAAAACTGTAAATCATATAAGATCATAACAGACTCATAAGCCGGATTGCTTTATAAATTCAGGTAATAATTTTGCCAGATAGCCATTTTGGTAGAAAATTCATTATTTCGTGAACCAATTAATATGATTTAGTGTCTCTACCGATAGTTTATACAGTTTCAGTTCCCGAGTAGTCTTCGAATAGGTATACTAACTCTGGTTTACTAAAAAATAATAACAGTAGATATTTTCTAAGAACTAAGGGAACGGGCGAGTATGGGTGATCGGGAAATCGATCAGCAACTGGTGGAGCGTGTACAGCGTGGAGACAAGCAGGCATTTAACTTGTTAGTGATTAAATATCAGCGCAAGTTGGCACGTTTGGTTTCGCAATTTATACGCGATTCAGCAGCGGTCGAAGATGTCACCCAGGAAGCGTTTATTAAAGCATATAAAGCATTGCCCACATTTCGTGGCGAAAGTGCTTTTTATACGTGGTTGTATCGTATTGGTATCAATACAGCTAAAAATTTTCTCGTTTCTCAGGGTCGACGTGCGCCAACAACGGTTGATGGGTTCGACAATGAAGATGCGGAAAATTTTGAAGATGGCGGTAAACTAAGAGAAATAAATACGCCTGAGAGTGAACTGATGAGCAAACAAATTGCTCAAACGGTTAATCATACCTTAGATGCATTACCAGAAGAGTTGCGTACAGCGATTGTATTGAGAGAAATTGATGGGTTGAGTTATGAGGAAATAGCAAATGCAATGAATTGTCCTATTGGTACCGTTCGTTCACGAATTTTTCGTGCGCGTGAGGCAATATCGGAAGAATTACGTCCCCTGTTAGGGACTGGTAAAGATAAGAGGTGGTAACGTGAAAAATAAAGTATCAGCGTTGATGGATGGAGAACTAGATACTCAAGAAGCTGCGGCGCTAATTACCGGGTTAAAGGGGAGGGATGACTTGCGTGATGACTGGGAAACCTACCATTTAATCGGTGACACGCTGCGTGATTCATCAAAATTATCGGTCGACATATCTCAACATGTTAGTAAGCGATTAGAAATTGAGCCGGCTATTTTGGCATCATATGCGCCAAAATACCTACCTAAACCTTTTCGGCGCAAGATGATTGGACTTTCCGTTGCTGCTTCTTTAGTTATCATGGTTACCGGGTGGATGAGTATGCACGTCTTGCTTGAGCAACAACCACAACAAACACTTGTTGCAGATAATGCAAATATAGAAAACATGGCACCACCAATTCACGTCATCAAATCTTCTCCATACGCTAACTATGCATATCCACTTGAGCCCGAAGAAATTGATGATTATTTATATGTTCACGGAGAATTTTCTCCCGGTACGGCAACGCGCTATGTTCGTCCTGTAATTGCGACACCAGAATAAAATATTTGTTGATGACTAGCGCTGCACAATTTCTTTTGTTGTTACTATTGCTGCCTGGTGCCGCGCAATTTTCATTAGCCCAGAATGCAACGGATTCGCCTAGCGATGCGTTATATTGGTTGAATAAAGTCGCTGCGGCGCCACGCCAACATAATTATCAAGGTACTTTTGTTTATTATGCGGATGGTAATATAGAGACCTCCCATATTGTCCATATCGTGGATGCGCAGGGGGAACGTGAAAAAATCGAGGTGTTGGATGGATTGGCGCGTGTCGTAATTCGTAACGATGATGAAGTGAAATGTTATTTCCCAGATAGTAAGACAGTCGTTACGGAGAGGCGCTGGTTCCGAAAATTTTTTCCTGATATTCTGCCGCAGCCATTTGAAAACATTAATAATAGCTATTTTGTTAAGAAAGATAAGCAAGAACGTATTGCTGGAAATGTTAGTCAAGTAATCTTTCTGGAACCCAGAGATAGTCTGCGCTATGGTCATAGAATTTGGGTTGATATTAATACCGGTCTCGCTCTAAAGGTGGCGATCGTAGATGCCAATCGTAAAGTTGAACAATTTGCATTTGCCGAGCTAAAGATCGGCGAAGATGTCGGCGCTGATTTATTGAATTCCAGTTATCCCGAAATGGCGGTGGAATGGCATAATCATAATCTAACGACTTCTGTGTTAAGAAAACGAGAGCTCGAATGGCAAATTAAAAAACTACCAGCAGGTTTCAAGATAGTAATAGAAATGAAACGGAATCTCGCTGGCAAATCGGTGCGTGTAGACCATATTGCATTAACCGATGGCATTGCAAATGTTTCGGTATTTATACAACCTATGTCGGATAGTAAATCACCGCACGCATCAGGCTTTCTGTCTAACCGTGGCGCAACAAATATCTATGTCCGAACGATTGACGATCACATGGTAACCACAGTCGGAGAGGTGCCGTTAGAAACTGTCAAATTAATTGGTGATGCGGTGTTTAAACAACAAAAGAGTGGCGGCTAAATAACAAAGTGTCTTTGTTTTTAAATAATGTGGATGTTTTATTTGCTTTTAAGCTAGATGACGAGACTATAACTAGCTGAAATAATATTACTAAATTGATTTCAATTTCAATTTCAATTTTTATCAAGGTTAAAATAAATGTTGCGTAAATATATTTTATTGGTATTTCTGACTATTTCACCGGTGGTATATGCTCAGGCAAATAAATTGCCGGATTTTACTGAACTTGTTGAGAATCATGGCGCTGCGGTCGTGAATATCAGTACCGTTCAGAAGCAAAGCACGAGTGGAGATCAGATTTTTCAAGAAATATTGCCAAATATTCCAAAAGATTCACCTTTTTATGAATTTTTTCGCCGCCATATGCAGCCATTTTCGTCTCCAAAGAGAGCTCAACCACGATCTATGGGTTCGGGTTTTATTATCAGTAAGGATGGCTATATATTAACTAACGCGCATGTGGTCGAATCAGTAGAAGAAATAACGGTTAAATTAAACGATAAGCGTGAGTTTGATGCAAAGGTCATCGGTGCTGATCGAAAAACTGACATTGCATTAATTAAGATTAAAGCGAGCAATCTTCCAATCGTCACCCAGGGCGACCCTGAGAAATTGAAAGCTGGAGAATGGGTGCTAGCTATTGGCTCTCCTTTTGGTTTTGAACATAGTGTCACAGCTGGGATTGTTAGCGCCAAAGGCCGTTCCTTGGCGCAGGAAAATTTTGTTCCCTTCATTCAAACGGATGTAGCTATTAATCCAGGTAATTCGGGGGGGCCGTTATTTAACATGGCAGGTGAGGTTGTGGGCATTAATTCGCAGATCTATAGTCGTACCGGCGGCTTTATGGGATTATCGTTTGCCATACCGATCGATGTTGCAACGGAAATTGCTGACCAGTTGAAAGTCAGCGGAAAAATCACCAGAGGGCGTATAGGCGTGATGATTCAGGAGCTTACCAAAGAGTTAGCGGAATCTTTTGGATTATCTGACTCAAATGGTGCATTGGTTGTTTCAATACAAAAAGATAGCCCTGCTGATAAAGCTGGTATTGAGGTAAGCGATGTGATACTTCAATTTGATGGGAAGGATGTTGAATCGTCTTCTGATTTACCGCGTATCGTCGGAAATACCAAACCAGAATCAAAAGTTTCTATGCAAGTATGGCGAGATGGCAAAATTAAGAAAATTTCGATAACGGTTGGAGAAATTCCATCAGAAGAAATTATTGCCGATGGCGAAGAAAAATCAGATAAATTAACAAAGCGTATTAATCGCCTTGGGCTTGCGCTAAGTGAGCTAACTAATGAGCAGAAAAAGCAATTGGATGTCAGTGGTGGCCTGTTAGTTGAAGATGTGCAGCCCGGTATTGCCAATCGAGCAGGTATTCATCTGGGTGATGTTATTCTTGGCCTTAATAATAAGGATATAAAAAGTATTAAGCATTTTAATAAGTTGCTTTCAAACATTGAAACAGGGCGCAACCTTGCCTTATTAATAAGGCGCGGTGAAATGACAACCTTTGTTACAATGAAACTAGATGATGGTGAAGAGTAATAATAAACCCAATAGCTCAGGGTCTGCTATGCCGGTACGACTGGTCGTTTATGGTCGAGCAGAATGTCATCTTTGCCAGGAAATGATCAATGCGTTACAGCAATTACAGAAGCGATTATTATTTAAGTTTGAAGTTATTGATATAGATTTCGATCCAGAGCTAAGGACACTTTATAACGAACGAGTCCCAGTGTTGATGGCGCTGCATGAGAAGCAAGAAATTTGCCATTATCATCTTGATGTTGCTGCATTAAATACCTATTTGGCGAGAGCTCGTTAACCTATATCTTGCAAAATTAATTGGTGTTAATCATTCATTCATAGAACAGCTTGTCTTTTAGATAATTTTTAGCTAGCTATTCAGCTTACCCCCTAACATCCAGCATTTAGGCGTTACAAAATGATCATTGTCACATGTAAACTCACATTTTGTGCCTTGAACTGACGAATTTTAAAGGCAATCTGAACAACTACATTTTTAGTTAGTTTCCTAGTGTCCGTAAAGCTGTTATTAATAATGGCTAGAAAAATCTCTTAAGCATGCGACTGGTACATGCATAAATGAGCATAAGATCGCGTGACATCGATGAATCATCCGGGTTAGAATGCTGCCACCTGATTAAACCAACGCAGATATTTTTCAGGCGTTGGTTTCGACAAGACCCCACGTCATTTTCGACAACAATCTCTGGCTTCCACGTTTAATGCAACACATCCGAAATTTCTCAATTATTGCCCATATTGATCATGGCAAATCAACATTAGCCGATCGTATTATCCAGCACTGTGGTGGTTTATCCGATCGTGAAATGGAAGAACAGGTCCTCGATTCAATGGAATTGGAGCGCGAAAGAGGCATCACCATTAAAGCGCAGACTGTTGCGCTGAAATATCAAGCGCAAAATGGCGAAAAATATTTGTTGAATTTGATTGATACGCCAGGCCATGTGGATTTTTCCTATGAAGTATCCCGCTCGCTTGCTGCTTGTGAGGGGGCTTTGTTGGTGGTCGATGCATCTCAAGGCGTGGAAGCGCAGACGGTAGCAAATTGTTATGCCGCCATTGAACAGGATGTTGAGGTTATTCCGGTGTTGAACAAGATTGATTTGCCAGCGGCTGAACCAGAAAGAGTCATCGAAAATATTGAAGAGGTTATTGGCATAGATTCGCAAAATGCACTACGTATCAGCGCAAAAACGGGGGAGGGTGTGCCAGAGGTTCTGGAAGCATTAGTTCAACGCATACCACCACCTAAGGGAGATGCTTCTGCGCCACTTAAAGCGCTTGTCATTGATTCATGGTTTGATAATTATGTCGGTGTTGTCATGCTGGTACGCGTCATGGATGGAATGCTTAAATCCGGGGACCGTTTAATGCTAATGACGAGTAAAACCGTTCATTTGTGTGAACAGGTTGGTGTTTTTATGCCTAAACCGGTTTACCAGGGATCGTTAAGCGCAGGTGAAGTTGGCTTTGTTATTTCTGGCATTAAGGAAATAAAGGTCGCTAAAGTAGGCGACACCCTAACGCTGGCAAACCGTCCTGCCATCCAACCTTTGCTCGGTTTCAAGGAAATCAAGCCGCAAGTATTTGCAGGACTTTATCCTGTCGAGTCCAATCAGTACGACGCATTGCGTACCGCATTGGAGAAACTGCAGCTAAATGATTCTTCATTGCAGTTTGAAACAGAAACATCTCAAGCGTTGGGTTTTGGTTTTCGTTGCGGTTTTCTCGGTTTGCTGCATATGGATATTGTGCAGGAGAGGCTGGAGCGGGAATATGATATGGATCTTATTACTACTGCGCCAACCGTCGTATACCAGATAGCGATGCGCGATGGCGAAGTTATTGAAATCGAGAATCCATCGAAAATGCCGGCCCCGTCCAATATTGAAGAAATCCGCGAGCCAATCATTACGGCAACAATACTGGTTCCAGAAACATATGTTGGCGCGGTGATTACCCTTTGCGTCAATAAGCGTGGAATACAGAAAAACATGCAATATATGGGCAAACAAGTTTTACTGAATTATGAAATGCCACTTAATGAAGTTGTCATGGATTTTTTTGATCGATTAAAATCAACGAGTCGTGGATATGCTTCGCTAGATTATGAATTTAATGAATTCCGTGCTTCTGATCTGGTTAAGTTGGATATACTGATTAATGGAGAGAAGGTCGATGCGTTGTCTTTGATTGTACACCGTGGTAGCAGTCAAAGCCGCGGACGTGAATTGGCGAAGAGAATGCGTGAGTTAATCCCAAGGCAGATGTTTGACATTGCTGTACAGGCCGCTGTCGGCGCGCATATTATTGCAAGAGAGAATGTCAAGGCGTTGCGTAAAAATGTGCTTTCCAAATGTTATGGCGGCGATATTTCACGTAAGCGCAAATTACTGGAGAAACAAAAAGCTGGAAAAAAGAGAATGAAGCGGGTTGGTAATGTAGAAATACCTCAGGCCGCATTTCTGGCGATTTTGCAGGTTGAAAATAAATGATAAAGAAGCGCTGTCGTTACTTTGAAGCTATCAATGATGCGGTTGAGAAAGATTTTTCTAATGTTATGATTGACTTGGTTCTGTTGTCAAAGGTTTTGAAATGAATTTTCCTTTGGTTTTATTTACGCTGCTTGTTATTACGGGTGGTATTTGGTTACTTGATTATTTCATCCTTCGGCGACGGCGAGCGCCAGATTCCGCTGAGCCCTGGTGGATCGAATATCCGAAAAGCTTTTTTCCAATTATCCTGATTGTATTTGTGCTACGTTCTTTCATAATGGAACCGTTCAAAATTCCTTCAGGGTCAATGATTCCGACATTATTGGTTGGTGATTTTATCCTAGTTAATAAATTCACATATGGTATCAGACTGCCTGTCATTAATCGTAAAATAAAGAATATCAACCAGCCGAAACGTGGTGAAGTAATGGTTTTCCGGTATCCGGAAGATCCGTCAATTGACTATATCAAACGTGTTGTCGGTTTGCCTGGAGACACAGTAACTTACCAAAACAAGCAGTTAATTGTTAATGGTGATCAAGTGCAATTAGTCTATGAAGAAGAATACAAGTATGTTGAGCCTGGCTTGGGTTACATTTACGCTGAACGTTTCAAGGAATTCCTGGGTGACGAGAAAAATCATGCAATCCTGATCAGTCAAGGTTCACATGGGTTACAAATGTTAGGTGTACGTCAATTCCCATACCGGGAGAATTGTACTTATAGCCGGACGGGTTTTACCTGCATAGTACCAGATGAAAATTATTTTACCTTGGGAGATAATCGAGATAGCAGTAGTGATAGTCGTTACTGGGGATTTGTTCCGGATGAGAATATCGTCGGTAAAGCATTTATGGTTTGGTGGAATTTTAATGCGTTTGATCGAATCGGATTATCAATTGAATAATTTGAGTAAATTTCGATGATATAAATAGCTCCTTAGTGTGACGTTCTTGGCTCTGGAAAAAAGAAAAAAGCCTAGTTTACTTATGTAAATAAGGGTATGTGATGCAAGTATGAAATCATACAATAGTCAATTATTTTCAGGACTAGGAGAGAAAAATGCATCACGGCACATTACATAAACAAAAAGGGGTTACCTTATCTGGCTTGCTAATGTGGTCAGTGATTTTATTTATCATTGCTATATTGGGAATGAAGTTGGTCCCGGTATATATTGAATACGCTGCAATCCAAAAAACATTATCAGCCATAACCAATGATCCGGCCCTTAAAGATGCACTGCCAAGGGAAATTCGTCTCGCGTTTAGCAAGCGCGCAAATATTGATAATATCGATGTGATAAGAGGAAGTGATATTAAAATTAGCAATGAAAAGGGGCGGACGATTTTGAAAGCAGATTATTCCGTTACCATTCCATTGTTTGCAAACATCTCTATGCTTATTGATTTTAATACAACCAGTGATTAATACATATGATCGAACCGATGTCACATGCCAACACTTAAGGAGAAGCAGCTCGATAGTTTCTGTCGGAAAATCGGTTATGCTTTTAAACAACTATCTTTGTTACGTGAAGCATTAACACATCGTAGCCATAGTGCTTGTCATAATGAGCGCCTTGAATTTCTTGGTGATGGCGTGCTAAATTGCGCTATTGCGGGATTAATTTTTCGGCGGTTTCCTGATCTGACCGAAGGTGATTTATCCCGGCTTCGCGCCAATTTGGTTAATCAGCAGGCATTATCTGAAATAGCCCTGGGATTAAATCTGGGCGAGCTAATCAGATTTGGCGATGGTGAGCTCAAAAGTGGTGGTAATCGGCGTCCTTCGATTCTCGCCGATGGATTAGAGGCTGTATTAGGGGCGGTTTATCTTGACAGTAGTTTTGCTGAGGCTGAAAAAGTTGTTTCGACACTTTATATGCCTATATTGCAGGATATAGATCCAAAAGTACTTGGCAAAGATCCCAAAACATTATTACAAGAATATTTGCAAAGGCATAAGCTGGCGTTACCCGCGTATTCCATTGTTTCGACAATGGGTAAAGCACATAAAACACAATTCAAAGTGGAGTGTATTGTGCCGAAATTTAATATTCGTACCATCGGAGAAGGTGCCAGTCGCCGGAGCGCTGAGCAGGAAGCAGCGAAGCATGCATATGAGCAAGTATGTGCTGATAGCTGAAGAAGATGCAGAAAACTTTATTCAATCCGTCAAATCCAGGTCAAATCATATTGTTCAGTCGATTAGCAACTTGTTTTAAATGATCAAGAAAACCACTTCGAAGTCGCTTCCCCTCGCTACAGCCAATATTCTCGAAAAGGCACCTGAAAATAACGCCCACCCAAATTTTCGAACCGGTTATATTGCAATTATCGGACGACCTAATGTTGGGAAATCTACGCTACTTAATCATTTGATTGGGCAGAAAGTAAGTATTACGTCCAAAAGAGCACAAACAACGCGTCACCGTATTAATGGCATACTGACAGATGAACAGGCTCAGTTAATTTTTGTTGATACCCCGGGTTTTCAAACTCAACATCTTAGTCAGTTAAACAGCATGATGAACCGTACTGTTATGCAAAGTCTGAGTGGGATTGACGTCGTTCTTTTTGTTATTGAAGCAATACGCTTTGATGACCGGGACAGTTTAATCGAGAAAATTCTGCCTGCAAATAAGCCAGTAATATTGATTATCAATAAAATTGACAAAATTGCCGACAAAAATAATCTTTTACCATTTCTTGAAAAAATGGCTCAGCGTTATGCCTATGCATCAATTATTCCAGTGAGTGCTGAGCAAGAAATCCAATTGCCGCTATTAATCAATACAATTCATTCATACCTTCCTGAGGGAAGTCCACTTTTTGGTGCGGACGAAGTAACCGACCGTAGCGAGCGATTTGTCGCGGCTGAATTATTACGAGAAAAATTATTTCGTATGATGGGCGACGAAATTCCTTATGCGACAAGCGTTATAATAGACCAATTTAAACATGAAGGTAACTTGCGGAAAATATATGCTTCCATTCTAGTTGAGAATGCAAATCAAAAAGCGATTGTTATCGGGAAGGATGGACAGAAACTCAAAGGAATGGCTACGCAAGCACGCAAAGAAATGGAATACTTTTTTGGCGGTAAAGTATTTCTCAACGTTTGGGTAAAGGTGAAAAGTGGTTGGGCTGATGATGCAAGTGTATTGAGAAGCCTGGGGTATGAGTAATATCAATAAAAAATGTAATTATTCAGTGCATCGAAGTAACTGTTTAGATTGCTCCTATAATTCGTCAGTTCAAGGCGCAAAATGTGAGTTTACACGTGTAAATAATCATTTTGTAACACCGAAATGGTGGATTATAGGGGTAAGCTGAATAGTTACTAAAAAATTAATAAACAGAAGTTATGATTAAACTAGGCGTTAACATTGATCATGTTGCCACATTGCGGCAAGCGCGCGGTACAACCTATCCAAACCCTATTGACGCGGCGTTAATTGCAGAATCAGCGGGTGCGGATGCGATTACTTTGCATTTGCGTGAAGACCGTCGTCATATTCAAGACCGGGATGTAGAACTATTGCGCGGTTTGTTAAAAACCCGCATGAATTTGGAAAGTGCTGTCACTGATGAAATGATTGCTATTGCGTTGCGGATAAAACCCCATGATGTTTGTTTGGTTCCAGAGCGGCGGGAAGAGTTGACGACTGAAGGTGGATTGGATGTGATACGTCATTTTGAACAGGTAAAACGCGCTTGCAACAAACTGGGTGATGCGGAAATTCAAGTTTCGTTATTTATTAACGCAGACCATGCTCAGATTGATGCGGCGGTGAAGTCAGGTGCTCCAACAATTGAAATCCATACGGGTGGTTTTGCCGATGCGCAAACTGAAGAGATGCAGCAAAGTGAATTGTCAAATATTCGAAAGGCGGTTGCTTATGGGATTGATCAGGGCTTAAAGGTAAATGCTGGTCATGGATTGAACTACCATAATGTTCAACCTGTCGCGATAATTTCTGGCATTTCCGAGTTGAATATTGGCCATGCAATTGTTGCTCACGCACTCTTTGTTGGCTTTGAGCAGGCGGTACGGGAAATGAAGCAGCTCATTTTCGAGGCGCGTTGATGATTTATGGTATTGGCACGGATTTGGTTGAGCCAACACGAATCGCACGTTCATTGGAACGGTATGGTGAACGTTTCGCTAGGCGTATTTTAACTGACAGGGAGTGGCTGGATTATAACTGCAGTAGTAAACCGGTCAGTTTTTTGGCGAACCGTTTTGCTGCGAAAGAAGCTTTTGCAAAAGCTGTTGGGACGGGTTTGCGTCACCCAGTAAATCTAAGCCATATTAGCGTCACGCATGATACATTGGGGAAGCCGTGTTTTGTGTTTCATCCAGACCTTGATCAATTCATTAGAGACAAGGGGATTGTCAATCATTTTCTGTCGATCAGTGATGAATTAAATCTTGCTTGCGCTTTTGTTGTTTTGGAGAAATAGCCATGTCTCTTGGCTCCGTCATGCTTGATATCGAAGGGTTGCAATTAACCGTCGACGATAAAAAAAGGCTTTTGCATCCATTAACGGGTGGCGTTATTTTGTTTACTCGTAATTTTTCTTCTTATCGACAACTCACAGCATTAATAGCTGAGATCCGCGCTTTAAGAAGCCCTTCTTTACTCATTGCAGTGGATCATGAAGGTGGACGGGTGCAGCGTTTTAAACATGACTTTACGCGACTCCCCGCAATGCGCGAGCTGGGCAAGATCTGGGACAAGCAGCCGGGTCGTGCAAAGCATTTGGCGCAGCAGGTTGGATATATACTGGCAGCAGAACTGAAGGCCAGTGGCATCGATTTAAGTTTTACCCCGGTGCTTGATATCGATTATGGACAAAGCTGTATTATCGGTGACCGTGCTTTCCACCGAGAGCCGCAAGCAATTGCGGATCTGGCACATTATTTAATGCTGGGCCTGAAATCGGCAGGCATGATGGCTGTCGGCAAGCATTTTCCGGGCCACGGATATATACGGGCGGATACCCATGTCGAAGTAACGGTTGATCATCGTGCATACGCTGATATTGAAATGGATGATTTAACGCCATTTCGGCAAATGATCGATTTTGGACTTGCAGGCGTTATGTCAGCGCATATCACTTATCCCAAGGTAGACAAAAATCCAGCCAGCTTTTCCAATAAATGGCTACAGGATATTTTACGTGGTGAATTACAGTTTGATGGCTGTGTCTTCAGCGACGATTTGAGTATGCAAGGTGCGGCATATTTCGGTGGTATCGTGGCGCGTGCTGAATCCGCGCTTAAAGCTGGTTGCGATATGATACTAGTATGCAACAATCCACAAAGTGTGGATGAATTATTGACTGGGTTGCAATGGGATGTTCCGGCGGTCAGTCTGGCGCGGATGATGCGTATGCATGGAAAACAACATAACCCAACCATTACAGAATTGCGTGAAAGTGCAAATTATGTCAAAGCAATGCAGGAAATTAGCGGTATTGGATTTAATAGTAGAGAATTGCCGCTATTGTAGTTAATCTCCCGAATTCAATCGCACTGTTTTGAAACGCCACTTATGCTTGCCTTAGGAGTCCCTTGAGAATTTCAACAAGGTGTTAGAAAAATAAAAATTTACAGTTATATAGACGAACATTCTATTATTGCACTTTAAGTAAATTAGGTTTACCATGCTTTCAAAACAGGGTAAGCGATACGAATAATTCCTATTCTACCTGGCGAGATAAACAAAAATAGTAACTATTCAGTACATCGCGAAAACTGTTCAGATTATCCATAAAATTTGTCAGTTAAAGGCGCAAAATGTGAGTTTACACGTGACAATGATCATTTTTGTAACGCTGAAATGGCGGACGTTAGGGGTAAGCTGAATAGTTACCAAAATTAACCCCCTGACGGGAAGTAAATAAATAACGAAAATATATAATGTAAATAGCGACAACCTATCGTGCTTAACCCATAACTTTTTAAGGATCATAGTATGTCAAATATAGCCGGTAAAGCCTATGCCATGAATGTTATTACCCCGATACGTTGGTATAAGGTATGGATTAATCGACTAATTTTTAAAATTGCACTTAACAAGCCCTCAACGCTTAAGGGGCTAATTACACTATCTCTGATTCATTATGCTCGCTGGGTGATTATTCCACGCAACGCATTCCCACATCTCGACCCAAGTCAACCAAAAGAAAACCTCAATTACGCATATATGCTGTTTTTCAGCAATTTTAACGGTAGCTGGGATCAGTATGTAGATTCCTTTACCTTTGCGATCCCATCCGGCCTGGATCTTTTTTGGAAGTGGAATGTCAGGTATCCAAAATCTGTGCCGCTAACGCCATTTCATAATTATATTCGTCATAACCAAATCGATACATCCCATTATTACAGCGCATATCCCATGGCGGCTTCGAATGATGTGAAGTCTGCTAAAAAGCTCAAGCAGGCACTGATTGACTTTAATGCGGCATCCAGTAACAAAACGCCGGATGAGTTTCTTGTTGATTACAATCGGTTATTGAACCATCTTCAACATGACTTTGGCGAAATGCGGCCAACTCCAATTGTAAGTTTAGCGGCACAAGCCGTTAAAGAACGTTTCCTGAAGTCACAGGCTAGCCATTAAACCATCTAAGATAAAAGGATCAGCATTATGGCAACCAAAAGTGGTAATGCGACAGCCCTGACCGTTCTCTCTCCAATAAAGAACGGTGCCATTGGCGAAATGTCTTTTGCAGACATAACACGTGAACGTTGTTTACGTTTACCCATTCATGAAAAGAGTCCGCTGGCACGTGTGCCTAATACCTATTTAGCGCGTTTGTTTGTGTTGGATGATGTGTTTTATGAATCGCTGCCGGGGAGCGACTCGGTATTTAATTTTTCCGATATCACTTCGTTCTTTTCAGACGCCGCGCGCAAAGCCGCGTTGCCGAAAAAAGACCATTTGCAATCAAGATATCTTGTTTTTTCCAGTAACTTTTATGGCGACTTGGATGATTATCTAGCCGGTATGTGGGAAAAGTGGGCCTATGATGCTCATGGTAATCAGCGTGATATACGGTATATCTGGGAGCATTGCGTTGCTTTTGATCAGGTTAACGACTGTAACGACTTCATTGGTTATATTAAAAAATGTCAATTGGATGCAAGCTTGTTTTTTAATGGCTCGACGGATGATTCATTACAGGAGCAGTTAAAAGCGCTTTATTTGAAACAGGAATTCACCAAGTTTGTGGTTGCGCACCAAGGAAAAAGTGCGGAGGAAATACAACAGGACTTTAAGACTTTTATTGACCGCGTGCAGCCTGAAAATATGGATGGGCCGTCCTGGTTGCCTGGGCAGTCCATGCCTTAGTATGAAATTCGTAATTAAACAGTAATAATTTGATCAATAATCAATGAGCGTTTAATCATGACACAGAATTTAGACTTGACGGATATTCAGGGTAATATTATTAAAGCATACGGTGCTTTTAATTTCACCAAGGCACGATATCTTTTTTTGCGGATAGATAATGGTGAGAGAGGAAGGAATTTCGTTGGCGCTGTTACAACAAAAGTTACCTCAGCGGTACGCTGGGATAAAAATTCAAAACCATCGGCTACCACGAATATTGGCTTTACATTTTCGGGATTACAAGCGCTCGAGTTGCCAACTGCATCACTCCTTGGTTTTCCGGAAGCATTTGCGATGGGAATGAAGAAACGTAAGGATATTTTAGGGGATGATGGTCCTAGTGATCCGATTCATTGGGACAAAATATGGCAGGAAACGGCTCATATTTGGCTTTCAATTAACGGCCAATCAACCCAAGCAGTTGATGAGCGCTACCAATGGATACTTAAGCAAATTGAGGCATCGGATGGAGGTGTTACTTTGTTGACAGGTCATCGTGGAGAGAGCGACGAGAATGATTTGCCGTATCAGGATGCCAGTGTATTGTATGATGCAGATGGGAATCCAACGCCTAAGGAACATTTTGGCTACACCGATGGAATTGGTGACCCTGTTTTTGAAGGACAGACGAATACCCAAGCGCGCGTGCTGGGACGGGGAAAGCTAACGCGCTCCGGTCAATGGGAGCCACTTGCCACCGGTGAGTTTCTCTTGGGTCATGTGGATGAAGCGATGGAATATCCGCAAACGGCGCCTGCGCCAAAACTGTTGGCACATAATGGCACTTATATGGTCTACCGAAAACTACATGAAAATGTCGGTAGTTTTAATCGCTTCCTGGATGAGCAGAGTGAAACTTATTCAGGTAGTAAAGAATTGTTGGCGGCTAAATTCTCGGGCCGTTGGCGTGACAATGGCGCGCCTGTGGTTATCGCACCGGATGATGCCAGCAAGGCGGAATGGGATAAATATTATGCGGCAGCCGATTTTGCTGGCAAAAAAAGAATGCTGATAGACTTTTCCTATAACAATGATATCGACGGTGCTAAATGCCCTATCAGTGCGCATATACGCCGCATCAACCCACGCGGATCATTGGAATACGGCGTCAAAGATGCTTTCGAAAGACCCGGCGCTTTGGTTGATCGGCGTCGTATCTTGCGGCGGGGGCTACCTTATGGTGAAGTAAAAGATGCGACAAGAGATGATGGTATTCACGGTATTGTTTTTATGGCGTTGAATGCTGATATTAATCGTCAGTTTGAATTTGTCCAGCAGCAATGGATTAATTACGCAAATGATTTTAAAGAAGGTAACGATAAAGAAGTCCTGTTGGGCAATCATGATGCCGAAAATCCAGGAAAGGTCGTATTCCAGGTAGCGAAAGATTCCGGAGAGCCGCCTCATTTTGTCAATAATATTCCGCGTTTAGTTGAAACGCGGGGGGGGGACTATTTTTTTATTCCCAGTATTACAGCGTTAAAAATGATAGCGGGCGGTATTGTTGATCCGACCTAAAGTTGGGGTTAAAAATCTGTTTCTAACTATAAAACTATAAAGTAGGATT
>Ga0224496_10001015_pt1 | contig 18087 bp, 14 predicted proteins | sample SF_Jul11_sed_USG_2_FD_168127 | JGI IMG/M metagenome (GOLD analysis project Ga0224496, IMG submission 168127) | Sediment microbial communities from San Francisco Bay, California, United States - SF_Jul11_sed_USGS_8_1 | ecosystem: Environmental > Aquatic > Marine > Sediment | place: USA...
GCTGCACGCCGGGGGCGGCTCAGCCGCCGTCGCGCGCGCGCGCTGCGCGCAGGCGCGCGAGGTGCGCCTGGTGGTCGGAGCGGGACAGCCGGAAGCGCGTGAGCGCCAGCAGGGCGAGCGCGTACATCACCCACACGCTCGGCGCGTAGACCATGCCCAGGCTGCGCACGCTCTCTGCCGGCACGCCGGCCACATCGGGTTGGCTCGGGAAGTGGATGAGGTCGAGGATCACGCCGCCTAGACCCATGCCGATGGCCGAGGTGATCTTGTAGATGAGGGTCTGCGCCGCGTAGAGCATGCCCTCTTCGCGCCGCCCCGTGACGATCTCCCGCCCCTCCACGACGTCGGCCATCATCGACGCGACCATCACGTAGAGCATGACGTAGACGGTGTTCTCGATGGCCGAGTGGACGAAGAGGATCGGATACAGCCAGCCGCTCTCGTTCGCCGGAAACAGGTCCGCGAGGCGCAGCCAGATCGGAGTCACCGAGAGCGCGAGTCCCGTGACGAGAATGGCGCTGCACACCGATTTCTTCTCGCGCCCCGCCACCAGCAGCGGCCCCGAGAGCAGCGCGATGGCGCCGCTCATGCCCCAGGTGAAGGCGAGCCCCGACATCTGCGCCGTGCTGAGGCCCCAGAAGTAGGAGTAGAGGTACGCCCAGAGCGCGTTCGCGATGCAGTTGGCGCTGGCGATCAGGAAGAAGGTGAGCAGCAGCGCCCGCAGCGAGCGATCCGAGAAGGTCACGAAGACCTTGCGGTACATCGCGGTGAGCGAGCGGGGCCCGCGCTCGGGCGGGCGCTTGAGCCGCGGAATGAAGCGGTGCAGGCCGCCCGCCGACGCGAGCATCGAGACGAAGACGAGCAGCGCGCTCGCGATGCCCATCTGTCCGTAACCGCCGGGATTGAGCAGGCCATCCGGATGCTCGGAGGTGTCGCGCAGCCAGTATCCGTAGAGTGCGATGGTGAGCGCGGTGAGCGCGAACCAGTAGAAGGCCACGCGGCAGCCCGCGAGATTGGTGCGCTCGTCGTAGTCATCCGTGAGCTCCGGAACCAGCGCCGCGTGGGGCACCTCGAAGAAGGTGAGCAGCAGGCGGATCGGGATGCCCGTGGCCACCAGGAAGACGAACAGGGCGTGCGGGTCGCCCAGCACCGAGGCCGGCGGGTTCCAGATCCAGTAGACCAGCAGGCTGAGCGGCGCGATCGCGAAGTACATGAAGGGGTGGCGGCGCCCCCAGCGCGAGTGCAGGTGGTCGGAGGCGTAGCCGACCAGGGGATCGGAGATGGCGTCGAACACCAGGGCCAGCGCCAGCGCCCAGCCCACCCAGACCCCGGGCACGCCCAGCACGTGGTTGTAGTAGAGCAGCAAGAAGCCCAGGAAGCCGTTGTTGATGATGCCCGTCGAGGCCCCCCCCAGGCCGTAGACGAGCCGGGTGCGCAGGCCGACCGCGCGCGCCGCGCCGCCGCCGGGCTGCGGATCTTGTTGAGGTTCGGGCGTCACCCTGATAGCTTCCTGCGCTCCCGTCCGACGGGGTCGCGCCTCGACGGCCGCTTGGCGGTCCGGCGTGCGCGACGCGCGTCGGAGGGTAGCGAGGTGTGCAGATCATGAGACGAATCCTCGTTCTGCTCGCGGTGGGCACCCTGCTCCTCGCGAGCCCGAGCCAGGCACAGGAAGACACGGCGCCCGAGGCCGCGGGCGGAGCCGTCCAGCGGCAGCAGCCGCCGCCGCGAGCGGGGGCGGGCGGCGCGCGCTCGCACGCGCAGCGAGCCGAGAACTTTCGCGGGCGGCTGCTGCAGGACATCGAGCTCAGCGCCGACCAGAGCGCGCACATGGACGAGATCGTGGCCGCCCACGTGAAGAGCCTCGAGACTCAGCAGCAGAAGATGAACGAGCTGCGCGAGCAGATGCGAGAGGCGCGCCAGGCCGGCGATGCCGAGCGCGTGCGGAAGCACGCCGACGAGCTGCGCGAGCTGCGCAAGGAGAGCCCCGATCAGTTTCGCTGGATCTCCGAGATGCGCCTCGTGCTGACGCCGGATCAGCAGAAGCAATTCGACGAGAATCGCGATCGGATGAGGCAGGGTTCGAAGAATCGCGGCGGCGCACGCCGCGCGCCGCAAGCAGGATCCTGAGCGCCGGCTCGCATCAATCGGCCCTCGCCGTCGGGGTGCTGCGCCGCTGCGCCACGGAATCGGACACGACGCAGAGGATCTCGAAGAGCAGCGCCGCGCCGACCTGCGCGGTGTTGCTCGTGGGATCGTAGGCCGGCGCGACTTCGACCACGTCTCCGCCGACGAGGTGCAGTCCGTGCAGGCCGCGCACGAGCATTTGTACGTCGAGCGGTGTCAATCCGCCCACCTCGGGCGTTCCCGTGCCCGGTGTGTAGGCCGGGTCGATGCCGTCCACGTCGATCGAGATGTAGGTGGGGCCGTCGCCGACCACGCGGCGCGCCGCATCGATCACCGCCGCCACCCCGAGGCGCCGAAAGTCCTCCGCGTGGATCACCGTCATACCGCTGTCCTGGGAGAATCGAGTCATCAGCTCCGCCATGCCGCGGATGCCGATCTGGATGCTGCGCTCCGGGTCGAGCGCGCCGTCGAGGGCCGCGTTGCGGAAGGGCCCGCCGTGGTGGAAACGGCTGCCTCCGCTCGCACCCTCCGTGTCGCAGTGCGCGTCGACGTGCACGAGGCCGAGCGGCTCGCCGCGTCCCAGCGCTTTGAGAATGGGATAGGTGATCGAGTGATCGCCTCCCGCGCTGATCGGCGTGACGCCCGCGCGCGCCACGCGCTCGAAGTAGCGCTCGATCTCGGCGATGCCGGCCTCGAGGTCGTGCATGCTCGGGATCGGCACGTCGCCCACGTCTGCGATCTGGCACAGCGCAAACGGCACGATGCGGCTCGCGTGGTTCCAGGGTCCCACGAAGCGGATCGCGCGCAGCGCGGACGGCCCGAAGCGGGCCCCCGGACGATTGGTGACGCCGAGGTCGAACGGCACGCCGATCAACGCGCATTCGAGGTTGTCGAGATCTCCGGGGTCGTTCCGGCGCGGCGCGTCGAGGAGCGCGGGAAAGGTGGGCGCGCTGGCCAGGCGCTCGAGATGGCCGCGAACCACCGCCTTCACCCCGGGCTCGAATGCCTCGAGCGAATCGCGCTCGGCGAGCTCGCGCAACCTCGTCAGCTTCTGGGCATCCATGTTCGGACCCTCTCGCGCGCGGCGGCGCGCAGGATCCGCCGGACCCGACGCGGTCCGGCCGGGGTCCGCGCGTTCAGAAGCGGTACTGCAGGCCCCAGGTGAAGACGTAGTAGTTCAGATTCTGGAGCTGACCGATGGGCAGCACCGCGCCCACTTCCCAGTTCAACACGACGTTCTCGTTCACGTAGAAATCCAGACCCCCGCCCGCGCGAAATCCGAAATCGAAACCGTCCTCGAGAATGCCCGAGCCCGCGTCCAACGGCGGATCGGTATCGGAGCAGTTGCGGGTCTGGATGCAATACGATCGGTAGTTTCCGGTGGTTTGCGAGTGCATGATCCCCGCGCCACCCAGCGCGTAGGGCTGCACGCGACCCAACGGAAAGAAGACCCTGGCGTTCAGGGTCGCCGAAATGATCTCGTGCGTGGAGGTCAACGTCTCGACTTTTCTCGGGATGACGAGCGTCGCACCGCTCGAAGTCTGCTCCAACGTCTTGTTCGTGACGCCGACTTCTCCGCGGATCGGCGGCATGTACTCCACCTGCATCTCGCCGGCAATCCAGGGCGTGAAGCGATAGCCGAGGCGCCCGTTGATTCCGACCGATCCCGAGCTCGCCACCTGGGTCTTCTTCAGCGGGGAGTTGGGATCCGTTCGGGCGTTGTTCCACTTCTCCGCGGCCTCAGTGAAGGAGTCTTCGAGAGATTCCTGCAAGCCCTGGTCGAACATGTAGCTGCCCGAGAGGCCCCCGTAGAAGCCCGAGCGGTGAAAGGGAGAGTCTCTCCAGTCCTCGACCGCAGATGCCACGGCCGGCAGCAGGCAGCACGCGACAGCAAGCAGGATGGTACGTCGTGACATGTCAGCAGCTTTCCCGAGGACGAGATGGGTTCGAATCATTTCGAAGGCGAGAAGTCCGGCGGATATACCACGGTATAGCGCGCCCGGAAAGCCCTCGGTCCCCGCGTGGGAGTTTTCGCGCATTCGATCGGAGAAAACGCGCGCGGCGCTCGCTGCGCCGACGAGCGCACGCGCCGCCGGGACATTCAATACTCGCAGATCCAACATTCAACATCTCGAATTGTAACCGCTTTCTTCTCGTGGGCCGATTCTCTGTGGATGCGCATCCGGGGGTGCGGCGGGCGGCTTCGCGCAGCGCGCACCCGCTGCGCGAGCGCTGCCGCACCCGCGCATCCCGCGCCAGCCGGATCCGGGCGGGGCCGGCTGGCGCGCAGCGAGCACTGCACTTGCTGCATGCGCGCCTCGCCCGGTAGCGTGGCGGCCCCACTCGACCAACAAGCGAGCAGGACATGAGGCACGTCGATCGCAGGACGTTTCTCAGCGGCGCGGCGCTGATCGGCGCCGGCTTCGCGTTGCCCGGCTGCACAAGCCTTCCGCCCCGCGGCGCCCCGGACGTGGTGGTGCTGGGCGCCGGCATGGCCGGGCTCACGGCGGCGCACTCGTTGCATCGGGCCGGACTCGACGTGATCGTCCTCGAGGCGCGCGAGCGCGTCGGCGGGCGCATCCACACACTCGCGGATCCGGCGCCGCACGGGGTCGAGATCGGCGCGCAGATGATCCACGGCTCGCGCGCGCCGACCTGGGAGCTGATCCGCGAGTTCGGCATCGAGACGCGGCCGATGACGGGCTGGAATCGCTGGTTCCAGAAGCGGGACGGGTCCTTCCTGCCGCCCCATTCGGATCTGGAGCGGCGCGTTCGCGAGCGCCTGCTCGAGGGCTATCGGAACTTCCGCGGCGGCGACGTGACGCTGCAGGATTTTCTGGATCGGCTGGGTCTGGAGGGTGTCGAGCGCGAGCTCGCCTCGGAGCAGGCCTACACCTGGTCGGCCGAGGCGGACGAGGTCAGCCTCGAAGCCGCGCTGCAGGACGGCGCGGCCTGGGAGGTCTGGGCGGACGAGAACTATCAGGTGGTGGGCGGCTACGGCGTCGTTGCGGCGGGCCTTGCGCGCCCGCTCGGAGATCGCATCCGACTTGCCTCCGTGGTGAAGAGCATCGAGTGGGGCGACGCCGGGGTGCGCGTGGCCTACGAGCGCGCGGGGCGGCTCGAGGCGCTCGCGGCGCGACGTGTCCTGGTCACGCTGCCGACGGGCGTGCTGCAGTCCGGCAGCATCCGCTTCGCGCCCGCCCTGCCCGGCTGGAAGCGCGCCGCGATCGGCGCGTTGCCGATGGGTCGGGTCGTGGTCGTGCCCATGCTCTTCGAGGATCGCTTCTGGCGCGAGCGCGATGCGGCGCGGCAGAGCTGGAGCACCGAGGGCGGGCGCGTCTCGTTCTGGGATCCCCATGCCCCCGGCGTCGGCATGCCCGCGTTGCAGTGCTGGAGCGTGGGCCGCGCGTCCCAGATGCTCAGCGACCTCGGTCGCGAGGGCGGCCTCGAGCAGGTCCTCAGCTGGCTCGAGCGCGCCTTTCCCGGGGTCGGCGCCCGCCGGCGTCTCCGCTGGTGGACGCTCGCCGACTGGGTGCGGGATCCGTTCTCCCTCGGCTCCTATTCCTACACGAAGCCGGGAGCGGCCGGCCGGCGCGCGGTGCTGGCCACGCCGATCGGGCAGCGCCTCTATTTCGCGGGCGAGGCCACGGCGCCGGCTCCCCACTATCAGACGGTGCACGGCGCGTACACCAGTGGCCGCCGCGCCGCGCGCGAGATCCTTGCCGCCGACGGACTCGATGCCTTCGTGCCAGCGAGCGCGATCGCGCCCGGCGCGTCCGGGTCCACGGATAGACACAAAGGAGTGTAATATGGATCTCGGATTGAAGGACCAGGTTGCCATCGTGACCGGGGGCTCGCGGGGCATCGGCCGGGCCGCGGCGGAGGCGTTCCTGAGGGAGGGCGCGCGGGTGATGATCTCGTCGATCCACCCCGAATCCGTGGAGACCGCGCTCAAGGCGCTTCGGGGGCTCGGAGAGGTCGAGGGCAGCGCCGGTGACGTGGCGCTCGAGGCGGACGTGACGCGCCTGGTGGACGAGACCGTGCGCCGCTTCGGACGCCTGGATGTGATGGTCGCGAACGCGGGCATCGCGGGAGAGGAGATCAATCTCGCCGACATGGGCGTCGAGGAGTGGGACCGCATGATGGCGATCCATCTGCGCGGCACCTTCTTGTGTGGGCGCGAGGCGGCCCGCGCCATGCGCAAGACGGGCAACCGGGGTCGCATCGTGACGGTGGGATCGGTGGCGGGCATCGAGAGCGACGCGTCCGGGGGGCACTACAACGCGGCCAAGGCCGGGATTCACAGTCTCACGCGCTCGATGGCCGTGGATTTCGCCCGCTGGAACATACGCGTCAACTGCATCGCGCCGGGCTGGGTCCGGACCGACATGACGGTCGGTTACATTCCGCCGCCGGGTCGGCCTCTCGAGAACTGCGGTGTCATGGATCGCCCGGGCGAGCCCGGAGAGATCGCCAACGCGATCCTCTTCCTGGCCTCCGACAGCTGTTCGTTCCTGACCGGGGAGACCCTGGTCGTGGACGGGGGGCAGGTGATCGTGGGGCCCGACGTGAGCCAGAGTGTGCAGCGCGCCTGACGCGGCGCACAGAAGGGGAGGAATCCGTGGCGGGTGATCGCGAATCCGTCGAAGAGCAGTGCGACCGCGCCTTCTCGCACGCCGACAACCGCGCGGTCGGCATGGAGCCCACCTACTCGGGTGCGCTCAGCTTCATGCGGCGCCGATACAGCAAGGACTTCCGCGCCGCGGATGTGGACGTGGTCGTGAGCGGCGTGCCCTTCGATCTCGGCACCACCAACCGACCCGGGGCGCGCTTCGGACCGCGCGGCGTGCGCGAGGCCTCGGCGCAGCTCGCCTGGGGTCGGCACTGGCCGTGGCCGTTCGATGCCTTCGAACACGTCGGTGTCATCGATTGGGGTGACGTGTTCTTCGAGTCTGGCAATCCGCAGGAGATGCTCGGCAAGGTGGAGGCCCACGCCGAGGCGATCCTGGCTGCGGGCAAGTCGCTGCTCACGTTGGGGGGGGATCACTTCGTCACGCTGCCGCTGTTGCGCGCGCACGCCCGGCATCACGGACGGCTCTCCCTCATCCATTTCGACGCCCACACGGATACCTACGAAGAGTCCGGGAGATACGACCACGGCAACATGTTCCGGCACGCCGCCTCGGAGGGGTTGATCGATCCCGAGCGATCCGTCCAGATCGGCATTCGCACGGACTACGCGCGAGAGAATCACGGCTTCACCGTGCTGGACGCAGACTGGGTCCAGAACCATCCGCTGCAGGCGAGCATCGACACCATCCACGAGAAGGTCGGCGACAACCGGGCCTACCTGAGCTTCGACATCGACTGTCTCGATCCGAGCTGCGCGCCCGGCACCGGCACTCCCGTGGTGGGCGGACTGACCACGAACCAGGCGTTGCAGATCCTGCGCAGCTTCGTCGACGTGCGGCTCGTGGGCATGGATCTCGTGGAAGTCGCTCCCGTCTACGACGTCGGGGCGATCACGGCGCTGGCCGGCGCGCACCTGGCGATGGACTACCTGTGCGTGCGCGCGGCCCAGAAGCTGGCGGGCTCGGGAGTGGCCCCGGCCTAGCGACACGACGGACCGCGCCGCTTCCGAGGAGTGTGCACAGCGTGCACGACAGCCGTTCGATGCGTTTCGCGGGGCAGCGCGTTCCCCTCGCAGCCGAGCTGCTCCTGCTGCTCGCGGTCGCGGGCGCCGTGGCCGGCGTCGCCTATCTCCCGACCCACGACGGGCCCCAGCACATCTTCACGGTGCACGCCGCCAATCACCTCGAGGATCCCCAAACCGGTTGGGGGCGCTGGTTCGAGCCGAATCTCCCGCTCTCGAGCTACGGCTTCGCGGTCGTCTTCGCGCCACTCGACGCGTGGCTTCCCTGGGATCTCGCCGCGCGCGGCGCGCTCGCGCTGATGGTGTTCGCGTGGGCGCTGGGCGCCTTCGTCTTCGTGCGCGCCGTGCGACCCGAACGCAGCTGGCTCGGCGTTGCGCTCGGTGCGGCTTCGCTGCAGTGGAGCCTCTACATGGGCTTCTTCTCCTTCTACTTCGCCAGTGCCTTCGGTCTCTTCGTGCTTGCCTTCGCCGTCGCGAGCGATCTTCGAGACGCGCGCAGCTGCGCCATCCTCTCGATCCTCCTGCTGATCGAAGCGCTGCTCCACGTGATGGCGGCGGCGCTCACCGGCATCGCCGTGCTGGCGCTGCTGGCCTTTCACGCGGATCCGGGCCGGCGCGTTCGCCAGCTCGCACGCGGCGCGCTGCTCGGAGCGCCCGCCGCGGGAATCGCCGCCGGCGTGCTCTGGATGGAGATCGCGGCCGGCGGCTCCGGCGCCGACGGCGCGAGCGAATTCGTCCACGAGAGCCCCGCGTGGTGGACCCTGGGGAGGTGTCTGATGCCGGGCCCCGCCTGGCGCGCCTGGCCGCTCACGCTGCTCGCGAGCGCGGCGCTGGTGCTCGGGCTCGTGTCTGGCTGCCGCGGGCGCAGCGCGGTGGATCGCGCACTGCTCGCGGCGGGAGGGCTTCTTCTCGCGGCGGCGGCGCTGCTGCCGCTGCATCTCGAGGTCTGGCACTTCTTTTCCGTGCGCTTCACACCGCTCGCGGTCTGCGTGCTCGTCGCCACGCTTCCGATCGAGCGCCTCCGGGCGCGTCGCGCGAGATGCGCGCTCGGCGTCGCGCTGGGCGGGTTCGCCTTCGCTGCCAGCGGCTGGGCCTACGAGTATCACCGCGACCTCGCCGCGCGGAGTCGAGAGGCGTTGGCCGGTCTCGAGGCGCCCATCGTGCGCAGCGGGCCGCGCCTGCCCATCGTGCTCGATCCCTTTCTGGGCCGACCGTTCGAGAGCGCCCGCGCGCTCGTGCCGTACGCGGTGCCGCTGCTCAACCTGGGGAAGCTCTACGCCGTGTCCCAGGGTGGTGTCGTGCCGTACGCCTTCGTCTCCGATCCGGCGCTGCACCCGCTGCGCCTGCGGGAGGACGCGCGCGCCGCGCTCCCCAGCGAGGCCGATCCGCGCTACCCGCTGGTGCTCTCCGATCCGCGGCGCGCGGAAGATCTCGCCCTGCGCGAAGCCGTCACCGTCTACATGGCGGCGCAGGCGACCCGCTTCGAGGACGTGATCTTCTACGGGCGACCGGCCGACGTCGAGCATCTCGCGTGGCTCGGCTTCCACCTGGACTGGCGCCGCGATGGCCTGGCGATCGCCCGTTTCGAAGGATGTCCGCTCGCGGTGCACATCCGTCCGCAGGCGGCGCTCGGCGCGGCCAGGACACTCGAGCTCGGCTGGTTTCCGGCGCTTGGCACCACGCACCGCTACCCGCTGTCGCGCGGCCAGCACGCTCCCGACGGAACGTTCGTTCTCGCCGTGCGTCAGAGCTGCGGCGCCGTCTGGATTCGTTTCGATGCGCCCGGCCTGGCCTGCGAAGGGGCCGACGCGGAGGGGCGCTTCGTGATCCGTCAGGTGCGCAGCACGCCCCAGGTCGAGTGCCGGATCGGCTCGTTTCCGCGCGCCGGCTGAAGTCGCGCGCGAATCAGCCGGACGCGAGCCACGGGATCCCGTGCGCATCGAGCGCCTTGGCGATCTCGCGCGCTGGGATCACCAGCGTGGCGCCGGTGCCGAGCGGATCGGGCAGCGGGCCCTCCGCCCGGTTCTCGGTGTCCGACAACGCGAGCACCGAGACGCACAGACCGATCACGGCACCGGATGCCTCCAGGAACACGGGCCCGCCGCTGTATCCGAATTCCGTGCGCAGATCCGCCAGATACACGCCGCGGGCGAGCAGCTGCGCGATCCAGCCCGGCGCGGGCTCCCGGTACACCTGGAAGGCGCTCAGGATGCGCTCGTCGAGAAGCCGTCCGGCGATCGTGCTGGGCATCTGCCGTCCGCCCGGATATCCCGAGAGGGCGACGGGGGCTCCCACCTTCGCCACCTCGAGCGACAGGCGCGCGATCAGCTGCGCGTCGATCGCGGGGCGCACGCCGGCCGGGGCGCGCGGCGCGAGCTCGTCCGCGGCGATCTGCAGCACGGCGAGATCGAGCGCCGGCTCTTCGAATACGACAGAGAGCTCGACCACGCGATTCGCCTCGCCCTCCCCCGCGAGAGCGTCGCTCGGGATCGCGGCGGTGAGACGCTCCTGCGCGCCTGCGCCGCGCCGCGCCCGGCCGTTCTCGATGACGTGCTGCGCGGTGAGCACGTGGCCCTCGCTGCTGATCACGAATCCGCTTCCGAGCGGGCTGTGCCGTGTCTCGCCGGGGCCGTTCGTCCAGGTGGTCTGGATGCGCAGCACGGTCGGCCGCGCGGCCGCGCGTCGCGCGTCGCCGCAGCCCCAGCCGGCAGCGAGCACGAGTACGGCCAGGAGCGCGCACAGTCGCATCGCCATCGATCGGAGCTCCTCCCATGGCACCCCGGACACGGCGCGTCAGGATGCCTCACGGCGCTGCGGCGTCACCAGGCTGGGGCGCCTTGTGCGCGCACGCATTCGCGTCTAGCGCGTCCCAGGCGGCGTGGCCGCCGCGAGCTCCCGGCGCAGCTGCTCGAGGAGCGGGTCGAACTCTCGCGCGTTCTCGCGGTTGAGCGCCGCCAGGCGCTCGTGCGCACTGAGAATGCGCGATCCGGCCACCGGTGCATCCGGAGAGGCTTCGGCGAGGGGCTTCATGCCCTGGGGCAGGGGCAGCAGCGTGGAGACGCTGCGCTCGAGCACGGCGCGCAGGCCGAGCTCCTCGAAGAGCTTCTCGACGGGGGGCATCACGCCCTGCACGCGAAGCTCCCGCCCGTCTCTCTCTGCCCTCTCGCTGAGCTCGTGGATCGTGCCGAGGAAGGTGCTGTCCAGATGTTCGCAGAGCGTCAGGTCCAGCGTCACCGGGCGGCCCGCATCGAGCGCCGCTGCGCAAGCGCGGTGGAAGGCGCCGCTCTGCCGCCAGCTTCCGCGACCGCGGACGCACAGCGCCACGCGACCGGCATCGTCTCCGATCAGCACGTCGTTGCGCGCGCGCCGGCCGGCATCCACGCGCTCCGGCGGTCGCGGCAGCGCGCCGTTGTCCAGGATGGACCGGCCCGGCGCGGCATCGAGCACGACCAGGGTGAGGTCGTCCTCCCGGCGCTCCCGATCCGAACCGGGGGGGCGCGAGTCTCTCAGGATCCGCTCGATCAACGCCTCTCCGTCGGGCTCGGTTTCGAACAGCGCGGCGAGCCGCTCCTCCGCGGCGTCGACGTCCCTGCCGAGGCCCTCGTAGAGGCCATCCGTATGCAGCAGCAGTCGATCGCCCGGTGCGAGCGTGGAGGTGTGCTGGGTGAAGGTGGCCTCCGGATACAGGCCGAGGGCCGGACCGGTGTGCAGGAAGCGCTCCACGCGACCATCGCGCCGCCGCACGAGCAGCGGCGGATGGCCCGCCGACGCCATCTCCAACCGACCGCTCTCGGTGTCGAGCAGACAGCAGGCGGCGGTGACGAACAGCCCCGGCGCGGTCAGACCGGAGGCCAGGGCGTGATTCACGCTGCGCAGGATCTCGGCCGGATGCGCCGCTGCGCCGCCGATCACCGCGCGCTCGCGCGGGAGCCGCTGGTGGAAGAGAACCGCGAGCATGGCGGCGCTCAGTCCGTGCCCCGCGGCGTCTGCCACCACGAGTGCGAGGTGTCGATCGTCGAGGCGCACGATGTCGTAGAGATCGCCCGCGACGTTCTCGCAGGGCCGATAGATCGCATGGATCCGGTGCTGGGCGAGACGCGGCGCCTCGCGCGGCAGCAGGGCCTGCTGGATGAAGGCGGCGCGGTGCAGATCGACCCGGATCATCTCGGCATTCCGGTCGAGCAGGGAGCAGGCTGCCTCCAGTTGCTCGATGTGTTCGGCCAGCTGGGCGTTGCGTTCCGAGAGGGCGGCCAGCAGATGATCCCGCTCGGCGACCAGGCGCCGGTGATCGAGCGCGTTGCGCACCGAGTTGCGCAGGCCGGCGAGTCCCTCGAGCGGCTTGGTCACGAAATCGAAGGCGCCGAGCTGCAGGGCGCGCACCGCGGCGTCGAGGGTCGCGTGCCCCGTCAGCACCATCCAGGACGCACCGGGGGTGTGCTCCTTTGCCCACTGCATCAGCTCGATGCCGTCGCCGTCCGGCATGCTGATGTCGGTCACGACGACGTCGAAGCCGAACTTGGCGAGCTCTTCCCGCGCCTGCTTGGCGCTGGCAGCGGTCTGGATGCGCGCGAAACCCTCCGACTGCAACGCCTTGGCCAGCAGCGCGCGAATCAGCTCGTCGTCGTCCACGACCAGCAGGCTGGGTCCGCCTGCCGGGTCTGCATCGATCGAGGAATCCATGGGGGGTCCGATCGACACCTCCGGTTCAACCCTCAAGCCTAGCGCTCGAACGTGTCGTTGACTCCCCTGGCCTGCCCGGGAGCTCGCTTCGATGCGGGGATCTCGAGCATCCCCATGGGAAAATCGCCTCGTCCCGTCTCGCGCGCGTGACGCTCCGAACGGCCGTGCGCCGCTCCCCGACTTGCTCTCGCGCAGCGCAGCGATCCGGCCTGCGGCTGGTCAGACACCGATCGGTGTGTAAAATGCGCGACGCTGCAGCGGCGTCGCGAAGAGGACTCCGGCCGCGCGCTACCATGGCGCGTCCGGAGAGGTGGCCGAGCGGTTGAAGGCAGCGGTCTTGAAAACCGCCAGGGCGCAAGCCCTCGAGGGTTCGAATCCCTCCCTCTCCGCCACGCGCGCTTCGCCGGCGGCTGCCGGCCGCCTCGCTCAGCTGCCCTCGAAGGGCCTGCGCTTCAGCAGCCAGAACGCCAGGCCGGCGAACGCCAGATTCGGGAGCCACACGGCGGGCGCCGCCGGCAGCCAGCCCTGGCGGGCGGTGAATTCGCTGAAGGAGAGCAGCAGGTAGTACGAGAAGGCGATCAGCGCGCAGAGCAGCGCGCCCCAGGATCGGGCCCCGCGCGCGCGGCGCATGGCGAGCGGCACGCCGAGGAGCCCGAAGAGCAGCGGCGCGAGTGGCGCCGCGATGCGGCGCTGCAGGTGCAGGCTGTAGGTGACGGGCTCCTCTTCGCGAAGCCCCTGTGTGTCGCCCGCCTCGATGCGCGCGATCGCTGCGCGCAGCTCGCGCACGCTCATCTCCCGCGCGCGGGGGTTCTCGGTGTTCTTGAGATTCCCGGCCACGTCGAGCTCGTATTCGAAGAGCGAGAAGGCGATGCGCTGGTAGCGGCCGTCTGCATCCGCCGGAGGCTCGAGGTGCAGATCGCCGTTGTGCAGGCGGAGCGTGAGACTTCCCCGGCGTTCGTCGAGCGCCATGTCTGCGGACTCCGCGAAGATCATGACGGGTCGCTCGGGGCTCGAGGCATCCGAGATCACGATGCCGCGCAGGGAGCCGTCGGCGGCGCGCTCTTCCACATACAGCAGTCGCTCTCCGATGCTGGTGAATCGGCCGGGTTCGATGATGGCGCCCCGCATCAGCATCGAGGCACCCGCGGCGGTCATCTCGCGCCGGGCCGCGGGCTCCACGTCGAGCGCGATCTTGCCCGTGAAGAGGGAGATCAGCACGGCGAGCAGCAGCACGGGGGCGCTGATCTGGCGCATGCCCACGCCGCACGCGCGCATGGCGATGATTTCGACGTCGCCCGCCATGCGTCCCAGCGCGAGCAGGACACCGAAGAGGAACGCGATGGGAAGCGTGTAGGAGGCGACCATCGTGCCGAGCAGGCGCAGCAGCGTGAGCACGTCGGACCCCGCGAAGCCCGCGCCGATCAGCCAGTCGAGCATCCGCATCAGATTCCGCGTCACGAGGATGACGCTGATCGCGGCGAGACCGATCAGCGTGTACTGGATCACCTCGCGCAGGATGTAGCGGAAGAGCGTGCGGGGAAGGCGCATGGGCCGTCATGCTATCCAGAGGCCGCGCCCGGCGCCGCCTGGGCGCTCGCGTCCACGCCCGCGGCGGCTGGCGTGGAGAGTCCGGTCCGTTAGCTTGTTGCGCGGCTCAACCCTCGCCTGGATCCCTCTCGATGCACGCCACGCACCCGCCGCCTCGCCGACTCGTCACGGTCGCTTCGTGTCTCGCCTGCGCCGTGCTGCTCGCTCTCGGCGCGCCCCAGCGCGTGGAGGCCGCGGGGGAACGCGCCGCAGCGGATCCGGTTCAGGTCTTCTATCCCCGCGGCGACTGTCGTGGAGAGCGGATCGATCTCGAAGTCTGGGATCGCGATCGAAGCGTCTGGAAGCGCCACCCGCTGCATCCGCGGGTTCCCGTCGAGTCGTGCCAGACGGAGGATGCGGGCGTGCTGCTCCATGAAATTCGCTGGCGCTGTGTCGAGCCGCCCGATGCCGACCCGCCCGCCGTCTGGGTCGTGGGCCTCGAGGTCTTCGATCCCGAGATCATGGAGCGCTGCGCGGTCTCACCGCTGCGCCTGACTTCGGGCGATTCCGACATCGTCGTTTCGAACCCGCCCGCGGACCGGCCGTTCCGCAGCGAGACGCCCGAGGCCGCGGTCCGGGGAAGCGTCCGGATGCAGGGTCTGGAAGGCGCCGCCTACGATGTGGTGGTCGCCGTCGATCGCTCTACTTCGGTGCGCGACGGAGACGTCGATCTGCTGGACGCACAGCTCCGGGCGGCGGGGGAGCTCGTCGCTCGGCTCGAGGCTCGCCTCGGCCCGGTGCGCGTCGGGATCGTCTCCTACCCCAACGCACCGCCGGGGCCCGGTGAGAGCACCGGCGCACGTCGCGAGATCGGCCTCACAGCGGACCGCGTCGCGCTGCAGGCGGGCCTCGCCCGGCTGCGACGTCGAGGCGCATCCGGCATGCAGACATTCTCCTCGGCGTTCGAGTTCGGTCTGGCCGAGCTCGCGGGCCGCAATCCGGGCAGCGGGGCCCGCGAGCGGGCTCGCAAGGTGTTGGTGATCGCCAGCGACGGGCGTCGCGCGCTGCCCTTCGGCGCCGCGGCGCAGGGGGCGTCGGCATTTCGCAGCCGCGTGCTCGAGCTCGCCGATCAGGCGCACAGGCAGGGCGTCGCGGTGCATCTCCTGGCGTTGGGCGGGCTCGCCGAGGCCCCGTCCGAATTCGTGCAGAGCGTGGTGGCACGCTGTCAGGGCGCCTTCAGCCGGGTGCCCGCTCCGGCGCTCGGCACCGCCTATCTCGATGCGCTGCCCCTGCCCACCGTCGAGGAAGTCGTGGTGCAGAACACCACGACGGGGCGGCCAGCGAGCCGCGCCGCAATCGATGCAGAGGGTCGCTTCGAAGCGCGCCTCGCCTTCGTCGGCGGCGCGAACCGTTTGAGCATCCGCGCGCGGACGTCGGACGGCAGCTGGGCGCAGCGCGAGTGGACCGTCAACTTCGACGACGCACTCGTCGTGGAGCGGCTGCGCGCGGCGGAACGCGAACGCATGCAGCGGGAACAGCGCAAGAGCTTGAAGATCGAGCCGGAGCGCGCGCGGGAGCTGCCCTGAGTGCTCGCGGCGCCGCGGGTGTGGGAAATCCGGATTTCGACGCGGGGACGCGTTATGCTCGGGCGCTTCGGAGAGGTGGCCGAGTGGCTGAAGGCGCTCCCCTGCTAAGGGAGTATGGGGTGAAACCCATCGAGGGTTCGAATCCCTCCCTCTCCGCCACGCCATTGCGAAGCCACCGCAAGCGCGCCCGGCGCGCCGCGGTCGCGCCAAGGGCCGCTCAGCCGCAGGTCTCGATGCACGCGTCCAGCGCCTGCTGGCAGGCTTCCTCGCACGCCACCGGATCCGCTTCCGCGTCGCAGCTCTCGTAGCAGAGCTCCTCGTCTTCGAAGCAGGCCTGACGGCAGCTGTTCACGTCGTCGTCTTGTGCCCGCGGCGCCCCGGCGACGCCGGACATCAACAGCGCAGCCGCCGCTGCCGCAACCCAGCTCGTTCTTCGCATGGCTCAAATCTCCTCTTCATCCTCTAGCCGACCAGTTCGCCGAGCCCGCCGCAGCGGATCGCGCCCTCGGCACGCACCTCCCGGGGGCTGCGAGCGCCCGGGCGGAGAGCGATGCCTGCGGTCTTGGGGGTCCTCGCCTCGGCGCTCGAGCCCGCCGCCATCGGGTGCTGCGCCGACCTGGCTTCGCCCGCGACGGATCCGGTGAGCAGCCGTGTCGCAGGTATAGAACACGCCGGAGCGGCCGGGAAGCTCCCCCGCGAGCGCCGGCCCAAGCGGCGAACGCCGGCGCGGATCGTGCGCGGCGCCCGGCTCCGGACGCCCCCGGCACGGGCCGCGCCGTCCCGCGGCGCGCCTCTTCGCAGCGGGGCCTCGCGCCCGATGCGCGCTTGGCGAGGCGAGGCGATACGATCTTCCAGCGAATGGCTCCCCAGGAAGAATACTCGGGCGCGGTCGATCTCGGACTCGAGGGTGTCGTTGCCTGCTCGACCTCGATCAGCGCGATCGCGGGCACCACCCTGCTGTATCGCGGCTACACCATCGAGGATCTGGCCGAACACGCGAGCTTCGAAGAGGTGGTGCACCTGCTGTGGCACGGGCGGCTGCCGCGGCGCGCAGAGCTCGAGCAGCTGCAGGCGCAGCTCGGCGCGAGTGTTGCGCTGCCGCCCGAGGCGCGCGTCTGGCTGCTCGGCCTGCCGAAACGCGTGCATCCGATGGATTTCCTGCACGCCGTCGTCGCCGGTCTCTCCCTGCACGATCCGGACGCGAACGTGCTCACACCCGAAGCCAATCTCAACAAGGCGATGCGACTCGCGGCGCGCATCGGCACCATCGTCGCCGCCTACCATCGCGCGCGCAGTGGTCTGTGGCCGCTCGAGCCGGCCGCGAAGCGATCGCTGGCCTGGAACTTCCTTCGCGGCCTCGACGATCGCGAGCCGTCGGAGCAGCGGGTGCGGGATTTCGACGTGTGTCTCGTCCTGCATGCCGACCACGAGCTCAACGCCTCGGCGTTCTCGGCTCGGGTCACCTCCAGCACGCTCTCCGGAATCTACTCGTCGGTGATGTCGGCCATCGGAACGCTCAAGGGGCCGCTGCACGGCGGCGCGAACGAGGCGGTGATCCGCATGCTGCGCGAGATCGGCAGCGTCGATCAGGTCGATGCGTACCTCGAAGAGAGCTTCGCCCGACACGGCAAGGTGATGGGTTTCGGCCACCGCGTCTACAAGGAAGGCGATCCGCGCGCGCGCATCCTCAAACGCATGAGTGAGCGGCTCACGCAGGAGGCCGGGAGCTTCGCACTGTACGAGATCAGCGAGCGCCTCGAGCAGCGCATGGCGGAGCGCAAGGGGTTGATTCCGAACGTCGATTTCTACTCGGCCACGGTCTACGACGCGCTCGGCATTCCCGAGGATCTCTTCACGCCCGTCTTCGCGATGAGTCGGGTTGCGGGGTGGTGCGCGCACATCCTCGAGCAATACGCAGACAATCGCATCTATCGACCGCGCGGACGCTACACGGGCCCGCACGGACTTCTCGTCACACCTCTGGAGGAGCGCTGAAGCGAGCCACCTCCCGAGCCCCTGCTGCGCGCGGCCAGATCTCGGGAGCGGGCATCCGGCGGAGCCGCAGGCTTTGGCCGGCGCAGCCCCACGCAGCATGGACGCACGGACGGATCACACCGATCGGTTGCAACGCGATCTCCGGGCGATCGTCGGGGACGGCGTGTCGTTCAGTGTCATGGTGGGGTTGGGAGAGTCGTATCTCGCAGCCTTCGTGCTCGCCGCGGGGCTCGGCGCGGTTGCCGCCGGCCTGGTCACGACGGTGCCCCTGCTGGCGGGGTCCGTGCTCCAGCTCTCGACCCCCGCTGGCGTGCGTCTGCTCCGTTCGCACCGACGCTGGGTCGTGTTGTGCGCGGTGCTGCAGGCGGCGAGCTTTTTGCCCCTGATCGGAGGTGCGCTGCTCGGCCGCGTCTCCTACGCGACGGTGTTTCTCGCGGCCGCCGCCTACTGGGGCTTCGGGATGGGCACCGGCCCCGCGTGGAACACCTGGGTGGGCGCGATCGTGCCGCCGAACATGCGCGC
>Ga0224496_10001016_pt1 | contig 18074 bp, 16 predicted proteins | sample SF_Jul11_sed_USG_2_FD_168127 | JGI IMG/M metagenome (GOLD analysis project Ga0224496, IMG submission 168127) | Sediment microbial communities from San Francisco Bay, California, United States - SF_Jul11_sed_USGS_8_1 | ecosystem: Environmental > Aquatic > Marine > Sediment | place: USA...
GCTGCCCCTCGACGTGCACCTGATGATCGTCGAGCCCGAACGCTACGTGGAAGAGTTCGTCCGGGCGGGTGCGGCGACGCTGAGCATCCACGCCGAGACTTGCCCGCACCTGCACCGCAGCGTGGCGCAGATCCGCGAGGCGGGCGCGCGCGCCTCAGTGGTGCTGAACCCCGCCACGCCGGCGGCGGCGGTCGAGCCGATCCTGGCCGACGTCGACCAGGTGCTCGTGATGACCGTGAATCCGGGGTTCGGAGGCCAGAAGTTCATCGAGAGCACGCTTCCGAAGATCGAAACCCTGCGGCGCTGGGTGGACGAGCGAGAGCTCGACGTCGCGATCGAGGTGGACGGGGGCATCGGGCCGGAGACGATCGCCCGGGCGGCGCGGGCCGGCGCGGACGTCTTCGTGGCCGGCACGGCCGTGTTCGGCGCACGAGATCGCGGCGAGGCCATCGCGGCGCTGCGACGCGACGCACAGGGGGCGAGCCGCGGCAGCCCTGCTTGAGGAGCCGAGGGGGAGGCGGCATACTCGGCGCCGGATCGCGGGAGTTCTCGGGGCGTGGCGCAGTTTGGTAGCGCGCTTCGTTCGGGACGAAGAGGTCGCTGGTTCGAATCCAGTCGCCCCGACCATTTCCACCGATCCCCGTGCGCGCGCCGATCCCGGCCCGGGCGCAGGCGACGCGCGGACGGCGGCACGTCGCGCTCGACCGGAAACCGGCGCGGGAGTAGGATGGTCGCGGGAGACGGCATGTTGCGCTGCGCACGCCTGCTGACAACGGCCTTCGTTGCGACGGGGTTCGGGCTGACGGCCTGCGGGGACGGACCGGAAGCGGAGCACAACGTGCTCGTGCACGTGGAGAGCGTCGCGGTGGACATCCACGACGCTCCGGTGCTCGTCCTGGAAGAAGAAGAAGGCACGCGCTGGCTCCCCATCTGGATCGGTCCGGCGGAAGCGCGTTCGATCGCCCTCGAGATGGAGGAGCGCAGCTCGCCGCGTCCCAACACGCACGACCTGGCCCGCAACCTGATCCGCGGGCTCGACGCCGAGGTGACGCAGGTGGTCGTGACGGAGCTCAAGGGCGGGACCTACTTTGCGACGCTCACGCTGCGCGTGCGGGATCGGACCGTCGAGATCGACTCCCGTCCGAGTGACGCCGTCGCGATCGCCCTGCGTACCCGAGCGCCCATCTACGTGCGGGAGACCGTCTTCGCCGCCGCGGAGGCGGCCCACGAAGACGACACGGACGCGCCCGGCGGCGGCGAAGCCGGACGCGAAATCTGAGCAAAGTCGGCGCACGCGCTACCGGCAACTCGAGTCCGGAGCGCCCGCAGTGTCGGCGAAAAGCGCGCACGCGCGCGACGTCGCTGCAGCACGGCGCGCGCACTCCGCGTCGCGCACGACCTGCTCGAGAGTTGCCGTTGCGGCGTGAATCGTTCCGCAGCGCATGCAGCGATTCATTGACATTGCACGCGCTGGCTGTCACGATCCCAACCGCTCGAAACGAAGCGTTCCGCGAATTCCCGCGACGGAAATCGCCTCCCGACGGGAATCTTCACGAAGAGAGTCCTCACCGCCAGATCACTCGACGCGAGCTCGATCTACGCAGAGGTGACATCCATGAGACCCGACGGCAACGACGAGCTGACCCGCGAGGAGCTCGCGTGGGAGCTCGTCGAGATCTTCGACGAACTCGGCATCGACCAGATCAACGAGATGCTCGCCAAGAATGTTCCGCTGGAGACGCTGGAGTTCTTCGCGTCGTACGTGGACGAGACGTGGTCCACGAGCGACATCGACGCGGACACGCGCAAGCGATTGCCGAACTTGATGCTGCTGGGCTACCTGCTCCGCGTCCTCGAAGAGCGGCTGCTCCCCGAACCCGAGCGGTTCGACGCCTGAACGACTCGACGCGCGGAGGGAGCCAAGCGGCATGAAGAAGATCCTCACGTCGGAAGCCCCTACGCCGGTCGGGCCCTACTCGCAGGCGGTGGTGCACGGGAATCTGGTGTTCGCGTCGGGCCAGATACCGCTCGACCCGAAGACGGGCGAGCGGATCGACGGCGACGTGGAAGCGCAGACGGAACGCGTGATCGAGAATCTGCACGCGGTGCTCACCGCCGCGGGAAGCTCACTCGAGCGCGTCGTGCGCACCACGGTCTACGTCACGGATCTCACGCTCTTCGGCCGCATCAACGCGGTGTACGCGCGCTTCTTCGTCGGAGATCCCGCGCCCGCTCGCGCCACGGTCCAGGTGGCGGCGCTCCCGCTCGGCGCGCAGATCGAGATCGACGCGATCGCGGCGCTCGACTGAGCGCCGCGCTCAGCGCGGGGCGTAGCGCCGCGACACGAAGCGCAAGTTGAGGGCGTTGACGACGGCGTGCGCGAGCACCGGCGCCAGCAGATTGCCGGTCGCCGCGAAGAGCCCGCCCAGCACGAATCCCGCGACGAGCGAGAGCAGCGTCCAGGGCAGCAGCTCGCGCCGGGGCACGAAGTGCGCGAGGCCGAAGAGCAGGCTCGCGGCCACGAGGCCGACGCGGGGCTGCAGCGCGCCGCGGAACAGCGCTTCTTCGGCGACGCCGCTGGCCGCGGCCAGCAGCAGGCAGCGGCGCCAGTCGAGGTAGCCGAGCAGCGCGCCGAGCGCCCGGGCGGTGCGCGCACCCCAGCGCGTGCGGAGCGTGAGCTGTTGCGACGCGAGCACCATGAGCGCGGCGGCGGCGAGGCCGGTCCCAGCGTCCCGGCCCCAATGCACGCCGGCGCGGGCCGCCTCGGGGCTGGCGTAGAACAGCGAGGCCCCGGCGAGCCACGAGCCGAGCGCGGCGAGCGCCAGCATCACCGCGTAGAAGACGAGGGCCGTCGGGACGAGGCGCGGATGCGGGCGCACGGACGTCTCGCACCCACAGCCCTGGGGCGTCGCGGCGGGCGGAGCGGCCTCGAGCGGCCTCGGCGGCGGATCGGATCGGGTTTTCACGCAGGTCCTCGTTGACACACCGGGCTCGCCGTGTAGGCTGGAGCGGTGACGGCGTCCCGCTCCCCCGCGGGACGCTCGATGTGTTTCTCGGGCGCAGTGTACCGGGCCCCGCGCCGATGCCCGATTCCGCCGCCGCGGATGCTGCGGTGTTCCGAGACCAAAGCCCTCCGCGTTGGGGGGTGCCCATCGGGCTCTCGAAGAGTGTGAGTGAGTATGAAGGATCGCGTTCCCATGACCCGCCTGGGCTACGACAAGCTCGAAGCGGAGCTGCGCCGAATCAAAGCCGAGGAGCGCCCCACGATCGTCCAGGAGATCGAGGCAGCCCGCGCCCACGGCGATCTCTCGGAGAATGCGGAGTTCCACGCCGCCAAGGAGCGCCAGAGCCAGATCGAGAGCCGGATCCGGCAGCTCGAGGACAAGCTCGCCCGCGCCCAGGTCATCGACCCGCTGGTGGGTTCGACCGCCCAGGTGCGCTTCGGGGTGACCGTCGTGCTGCTCGATTCCGAGACGGAGGAGCAGGTTACCTACACCATCGTGGGAGAGGACGAATCCGACGCCGCCAACGGCTTCATCTCGATCCGCTCGCCCATCGCGCGGGCGCTGCTCGGCCGCACGGTGGACGAGGCGGTGACGGTGCACGTGCCGAAAGGCACGCGCGAGTTCGAGGTGCTGGAGATCCGCATCGATTAGCGCGGCCCGCTCCCGCGTCCTTCTCACCCCAGCCGAGGCAGGGATTCCACACGCCTCGCTAGCCTTTGTGGGGCGCGACCGATACCCTCGGGCCTCGCGACCCTTCCCGTGCGGGGATCGGTCGCTCGAGCCCCCACCACGCAAGAGGCGGACCCCCCTTGCGATCGCTTCAGGTCAAGTTCAGTGCGCTCGTGGTCACGCTGCTGGTCGTGGCCAGTGTGGGCTTGGCGTTCATCGCGACCCAGCACGAACGGCGCGCGCTGGAGGCGGAGGTGGAGAAGCGCGGCAGGGCGCTGGTCGTGAACCTGGCCGGCGCCGCGAAGGAGCCCCTGCTCGAAGCCGATCAGGGCGACTTCGACCGCGAGCTCCTGCTCGAGCGACTGATTCGCGAGGTGGGCGCCACCGAGGGCGTGGTGGCCGTGCGACTGCTCGGACGCAGCGGCACGGTGGTCGCCTCGCTCGATCCGGCGGAGCGTGGCGCGAGCGGCATCCCGCGGATGGATCCGTCGGACGCGGACGCGGGTCCGGTCCAGGTGAGTCGCGAGGGTCCGCGCATGCGCTTGTCGACGCCCATCTCCTACAGCGACGTGTGGGTCGGCCAGGCGCAGATCGAGCTCGATCTTCGCATCCTGGTCGATCCGGTGGTGCGCAGCAGCACGCGCCAGCTGGCGGCCGTCGCGGTGCTCGTGACCGTGCTCGGGGTCTTCGCGGGCGTGGGCTTCGTCGCGCTGCTGGTGGGCCCCCTGCGCCGCCTGCGGGTCGGCGTGGAGCGGCTCGCCGCGGGCGACGTCAGCGTGCGCGTCGCGCCGACCTCGCGCGACGAAGTGGGAGAGCTGACCCGCGCGTTCAACGAGATGGGCGACTCGCTCGAGCAGAAGGAGCGCATCCAGCGCGCCTTCGGCCGCTATGTCGACGACTACGTGCTGAACCAGCTGCTCGAGACCTCCGAGGGCGTCAAGCAGGCGGGCATCGAACGCGAGGTCACGATCCTGTTCGCGGACATCCGCCAGTTCACGCGACTGTCCGAGGGCATGGAGGCCCAGGATGTGGTGGCGCTGCTCAACGAAGTCTTCCAGCTCATCTCGGACGTGATCCTGGCGCGGGGCGGAACCATCGACAAGTTCATCGGGGACTCGGTGATGGCCTACTTCGGCGCGCCCGTGCCCCACACCGATCACGCGCTGCGCGCCGTCACGGCCGCCGTGGAGATCGCGCGCAGCATCGAGAGGCGCAACAAGCACGTGCGCGCCTTCGAGCGCGGCGGCTCGAACCGCGTGCCCGTCGCGATCGGCATCGGCATCCACGCGGGCGTGGTCGTGGTGGGGAACATCGGATCGGATCGGCGCACGGATTTCACCGCGATCGGAGATGCGGTCAACGTGGCCCACCGACTGGAGAAGCTGGCCGAGCCGGGTCAGATCCTGGTCTCCGAAGCCGTGCAGCGCCGGGTGCGCGGCGCCGCCCGACTGCGCTTCGAAGGCGAGCGCCATCTCTCTGGTCGCGAGGAGCCCGTTCACGTCTACGCCGTCGAGATCGACACGCCGCGCTCGAAGACGGCCGAGGGCGATGCACCGGCCGGCGCATGAAGCGCACCGTTCCGCTCGCGCTCGTGCTGCTGGGGATCGGCTGCGCGAGTCCGCTCGACCAGGGTGAAGACCGCTATCGGGAGGGGGATCGGCGCGGCGCGCTCGAGATCTGGCGCAACGTGCCGCCGGACGATCGCGAGCACGACGCGGTGACCGCGCGCATCGCCGCCGTCGAAGAAGAGTTCGAGCGCCTCGTGGTGGGCTACAAGCGCGACGCAGAGGCGCTCGAGGCGGAGGGGCGACTCGCGGAGTCGATCCTGGCGTACCGCCTGGCCCTGGAGCTCCAGCCGAGCGACGACGCGACGCTGGCCTACGTGCAGCGACTCGCGCGCGAGCTGGTCGCGCGCAAGAACGCGCTGCGCGAGGAGTACGAGCGCGACGCGAAGCGCGGCGATCTGGACGCGGCGCGCGAATCCCTGGAGCGGCTGCGCAGGCTCGATCCCTTCGATCCGGAGTACGAGATCGAGGAGCGGCAGCTCCAGGCGGCACTGGCGGCCGAGTGGCAGCGCCGGCGCGCGCGCATCCGCGCCGAGCTGGCCGGGGAGGTGGAGAAGCTGGTGGAGGAGGGCCGCGAGGCCTTTCGCGACGAACGGCTCGAGACCGCGCTGGCGCTGTGGCAGCGCGCGTTGCTGATCGACCCGGAGAACGAGCGCATCCAGGCGTACATCGCGCGCGCGGAACGACAGCTCGAAAACCTGAAACGGCTGCGCGCGGACCCGGACGGCGGCGGAGGGAGGTAGCGCGCGATGCGAATCCGCGTCCACCTCTGCCTGCTCGGCATCGCGCTGAGCACGGGGAGCTGCGCGCACGCGCGGGATTGGTGGGCGCGACTCCAGGAGAGCGAGCCGACGCTGCTCGAATCGCCCGCCGCGGATCTGCCGGCGCCGAAGGGCCTGCGCGCCACCAGCGGCGTGTATCGGGCGATCCCGCTCAAGTGGGATCCGCTGCTGCGCGGCAACACGGGGGGCTACCTGCTCGAGGGCGCGGAGGCGCGCGAGGGTCCCTTCACGCGGCTCGCCGCGATCTGGGGGCGCGGCTCGATCGAACACGTCGATCACGGCGACGCCATGCACGTGCTCGACGACAGCGCGACGCGCTTCTACCGCATCCGCGCGTTCACACCCGACGGCCGCATCTCCCGTCAGGTGTCGCCCGTCGTCGTCGGAACCACCGCGCCGCTGCCCGATCCTCCCGAAGGCCTGCGCGCCTACAGCCACCAGCCGCGGGAGGTGCCGCTCAGCTGGATCGCCTCGGACAATCCGATCGTGGCCGGCTACGTGGTCGAGCGCAGCCCGACGATCGAAGGCGCCTACGAGGTGGTGGCGTGGCTCGAGGGGCGCTTCGACACCAACTACGTCGATCCCAATCTGGGCGATCTGCGCGTCTTCTACTACCGGGTCGCGGCGCGCAGCCCCGATGGTGCGATCGGCCCGGTTTCCGCCCCCGTGCGTGCCGTGACCAAGCCGAAGCCGCTGCCCCCGCTCGGCCTGCGCGTCGCCGCACGCGAGCTCGGCGCGAACCTGCTCGGCTGGGAGCCGAATGTGGAGGCCGACATCGCGGAGTACCGCCTGTACCGCGTGCCGCCGGGCGGCGCAGCCACGCTGGTGGCCTCCGTTCCGGCCGAGGCCCGGCGCGCGCGGGACGGCGAGGTCGGCGCGGCCGAGATCGCGCACTACGCGCTCGTGGCGGTGGATCGCGACGGGCTCACGAGCCGGCCCTCGGAGACCGTGCGCGTCGAGAGCGAGGGCTACGGACTCTCCGCAGAGCTCCGCGCCGACGGCGTGCACCTCGCCTGGGCGCCCCGCACGACGGAGGGCTTCCGCGGCGCGCGGGTGGTGCGCAGCGCGTGGTTCACGCGGCGCCAGACGGCCTTCTCCGCAACGGGAGACTACGTGGATCGGAACGTGGTTCCCGGCCGCCGCTATCGCTACCAGATCACGCTCGAGCGCAACGACGGCAGCAGCGCGCCGGCCTCGCAGCCGATCGCCGTCGATGTTCCGAAGGGGGCGGAGTTGCGTTGATTTTCGGGGCCCAGCCCCTAGAATCCCCCGCCTGAGTCGATTCCCCGGTAGCTCAGCTGGCAGAGCAAGCGGCTGTTAACCGCTGGGTCGTAGGTTCGAATCCTACCCGGGGAGCCAGTCGCTCAGTGCGCGCGCGGCGCCCCGCATCGGCGGCGGACGCTGGGCCATGAGACGTGGCCGGATACAATGCGGTCGCGAATGGATCGGGCTGGGGGGAGCACAGTCCATGCCGACACCTCGACATCGAGCCACACGTCAGCGCGCGCGCTGGGCCGCAATCTTGCTGCTGGGCGGCAGCGCGCTCGGCATCGCGGGCAGCGCGCCGGCCGAGACCGCCTGGGTCAAGGACGAGCTGCGCCTGAACCTGCGCACCGGGCCCGGGGTGCAGTACCGCATCGTGGGCGTGGTCAAGACCGGGGATGCGGTTCAGATCCTGGACCGCACCGAGGGCTGGACGCAGATTCGGGTGGGATCGCTCGGCGACGGCTGGATCCCGGAAGGCTACCTGCAGGGGGAGGCGCCGGCGGGCGTGCGGCTCGCGCAGAGCGAGGCGCAGACGTCCGAGTCCCGCGAGCAGCTCGCGTCTCTCAAGAGCGAGGTCGAGCGCCTGACGCAGCAGAACGAAGAGATCGCCGGACGCGATGCGGGGCAGCGCGCCTCGCTCGAACGCCTGAGCCGCGAGAACTTCGAGCTGCGCGCGGGCGCGCGCTGGCCGGAGTGGATCACGGGCGCGGGCATCCTGGCAGCCGGCATGGTCCTCGGTGCGATCCTGCACGCCATCTCGGCGCGTCGCGCGCGCCCGCGTCTGCGCATCTAGCGCGCGCGCCCGCTATTCACTGAGGAAGCGCGCCAGCAGGGGCTCGTTCTCGGTGGTGGTGATCAACAGCACGCGGTCGCCCGGCTCCGCGCGGTCGGAGCCGCGCGGCACGAGCAGCGTGTCGCCGCGGCCGAGCGCGGCGACCAGCACGCCGCGCGGCAGCTTCACCTCGGAGAGCGTGGCGCGCGTCAGCGCGCTGCCCTTCGCCACCTCCGCCTCGACGATCTCCACGCGATCCTCGAGCAGCTGCGCCGCCGAGTGTACGCGCCCGCCCAGGATGTGCTGCAGGATGAGACCGATGACCAGCACCCGCGGGCTGATGATCGCGTCGATGCCGAGCTGACCGACCAGATTCACCAGCTCCGGATTGTCTACCAGCACCACGGCGCGCCCCGCGCCGAGGCGTTTGGCCAGCAGCCCCGCCACGAGATTCGTCTCGTGATCCTCCGTCACGGCCACGAACGTGGACACCCGGGTGATTTCCTCCTCCTCGAGCAGCCCCTGACTCGTCACCGAGCCCTGGATGATGGTCGTCTGGCGCAGCTCGTCGGAAGCGGCCTGGGCGCGCTCCGCATCCTCCTCGATCAGCACCACCTTCACCTCGAGATTCTCGAGCCGACGCGCGAGCTCGAGGCCGATGGGCGTCGCACCCGCGATCATCACGTCCTGGCGCTTGTCGCGCGCCACTCCCACCAGCTGCAGCACGCCCTCCATGTGCTCGCGCGAGATCGCGAAATACACCAGGTCATCGCTGGCGATCACCTCTTCGCCGTGCGGAATGACCCAGTCATCGTCGCGCTCGATCGCGACCGCGAGCGTCGGCGTATTCGCGAACATGAGGTTCATGTCCGACACGCGCAGCCCGACGAAGTCGGACTGGCTGTGGATCCGGAAGCCCGCCACGAGCAGGCGATCCTCGAGGAACGACACCACGTCGACGGCACCGGGCACGGCGAGCAGTGCGGCGATGCGATCCACCGCTGCGCCGTCCGGATTGACGCGCACGTGATCGACGGGATTCGCCTGGTTGATGAGATCGAAGGTCTCCTGATGCAACGGATCGCGGAGCCTCACCACGATGCGCCCGACGTGGAAGAGCGCGGATGCCAGCAGCCCGACCACGATGTTGACCTCGTCCGAGTCCGTGGTGGCGACGACGAGATCGGACTCCTCGATGCCGGCGCGGCGCAACATGGTCGCGGTGGCGCCGTTGCCCTCGAGCACCTGGACGTCGATGGTGTCCGAGAGCTCGCGGAACTTGTCCGCGTCGGAGTCGATCACGGAGACGTTGTGCCCGTCGCGCGAGAGCTTGTCTGCCAGCGTGGAGCCGACGAGACCCGCGCCCACGATCAGGATCCGCATGCGCCCTCACTTTCCCGTGCGCGCCGCTGAGCGGCCACAGTCGCGAAGGGTACCGGAGCCCTCACGCGCCGAAAGCGCGCGGCGCGGGCGCCGCTCCGCCCCCGTCCCCATCGATTCAACTCTCTGACATTCCTCGGCTTTTCACGCCGGCGCGGACGCGCTTCACACGATCGCCAGCGGATCGGCGGCGCCGCGCAGCCACGCCACCACCACCGCATCCGCGAAATCCGCGGCGCGCACCACCAGCTCCATGTCGAGCGCCTCGGCGGTGTCCTCGGCGCGGTGGTAGTTGCGGGGCACGCCGTCCGCCTCGAGGGAGATCAGCGACAGCGCGTGCAGATTGCGCGCCGCAGCCAGCGCGCCATCGGTGCTCGCCGCGAGATCGACGGCCGTGATCTCGGCGAAGGCGCCGCCGCGGGCCAGGCGTCGCGCGAGCTCCGTCAGCGTCGGCGCGTGGCTGTGCCGCACCAGCCCCCCCTCGCTGCGCACCCAGTGCAGCGCACCCCCTCCCACGCACTCGAAGTTCACGTAGGCCGTGAGATCGGCGCGCCACGCTGCGTGCTCGTCCAGGAAGGCGCGCATTCCGCAGAGCCCCACCTCCTCGGCGCCGGTGCCGACGAGCCACAGCTCGACGTCCGGGGGCAGCCGGACCAGCAGCTGCTCGCCGCAGGTGAGCATGGCGGCCACGCCGGATGCGTTGTCGTTGGCGCCGGGCGTGGGCGGCGCGAAGCCCCACTCGAGCATGACCACGCCGCCGAGCACGAGCAGGCCTCCCACCACGAAGCGCGCCGCGAAGAGCAGCCAGCCGTCGGCGCCGAGCGCCGATGCCGCCGCCACCAGCGCCGCCGCCCACAGCAGGCGTTCGGGCAGCGCGAGCGCACCGCTGCGCGAGGCGGCGATGCGCGGCCCGAGCCAGCGGGAGAGACGCTCGACGTGGCGCCTCGCAAACACGCGACCGGCTTGCGCCGCGTCGATGTGCGCCGTGAGCACCACGCGCCGCCGCGGCCGCTCGGGACCGGCGCGCGCCACCACGTTGAGCGACTCGCGCGCGCCGAGCCACGCCCCGAGACCCCGCACCCCGACACGCTGCTCGCGGTGGAACGACAGCAGCGCGACGCCCGCCAGCACCAGGCCGAAGGCGCCGCCGAGCCAGCAGCCGAGCGCGCCGAGTCCGAGATGCAGCGCCAGGCCGAGGCCCGCCGGAGGACGCGAGGGAACGGGGGAGCGCCGCACGTCTTCGAAGCCGATCTCGCGCATCCAGGCCTCGACGCGGTCCGCCGCCTCGCGTTCGAACGGACCGCCGGCCAGGCGCCCGGGCAGCTCGGTCAGCAGCCGGACCCAGTGGAAGGCGCGAATCTGACGCTCGAGGGTCTTCTCGCCCGGTTCGCCCGGGATCTCGTGCTCGTGCATTGCGCTGGCTCCCGCTCGCGGCCGCCGCGAATGCAGCGTGTGTATCACGCGGGGCGGCGGGCTTCTACCCCGACGGGCCGCCGAGCGCGCGGCGCGCCCCGCGAGGGCGCGCCGCGTTCAGTGCGGGGCGTAGCGCCGCTTCGCCTCCTCGGGCGAGAGCTGCGCGGCGGCCGCGATCGCGGCCAGCCGCTCCGGGTCGGCGAGATCCTCGGCGGTGATGCGCTCCTGCAGCGCCAGCGCACTGCGGTACGAATCGGACGCCACGTCCACGCCGCGCACGCGCGACTTGTTCGTCTGGGGGTCGATGATCTCCAGGAACGGGATGGGCACGATGCGCCCCTCCTGCCTCGTGATCAGACAGCTCGACTGGCCGTCGAGCAGCGTGTCGACGGCCCCCACCCCGAGATCGCGCGTGTAGTCGCGATCGAACGCCGACGGATAGCCGCAGCGCAGCTCGTAGCCCACGTCCTTCTCGCCGATGGTCACCTTCACCCCGCGGCTCGCCAGCGCGCCGCTGACGGCGCTGCGCAGCACGCGCGCGATGGGTACCTCCGCCAGGCGGATGTGTCCGTGCTCGTCGCGCGGCACCTCGGCGAGAATCGGATCGTTCTCGTCGAAGTACTCCATGATGCCTTCGGCGATCACCGCCACGCCGTCGGGCCGGCCACGCGCCAGGCGCTTGACGATCGCGCCCTCGAGCACGCGCACCACGTCCTCGAGCTGGATCGGCCGGCGCGGGAACTCCTCGGGAATGACGATCACGGGCGCGCCCGCCGCCTTGCCCGCGCCGAGCGCAAGGTGGCCGGCCGAGCGTCCCATCACGACGATGAAGAACCAGCGATTGGTGGTCTGCATGTCCATCGCGATGCGCTCGACCACCGTCGTGCCGTGCTCGCGTGCGGTCTCGAAGCCGAAGGTGGGAATGCCGTGGGGCAGCGGGAGATCGTTGTCGATCGTCTTCGGCACGTGCACCACGCGGATGCGCCCGTCGGCGGCCCTCGCCACGCGGTTGGCCGACGACGCGGTGTCGTCGCCGCCGATGCTGACCAGATACTCGATGCCGAGCGCGTCGAGAGACTTCACCACGTTCGCGAGATGGGCCGGCTCCTTCGTCGGATTCGCGCGCGAGGTACGCAGGATCGAGCCGCCCTGCAGGTGGATCTGCTCGACGCCCTCCTCGTCGAGCTCGCGCACCCGGTCGGTGCGCCCCTGCATGATCCACTGGAAGCCGTCGAGAATGCCGAGCGCACGGTGTCCCCGGCGCAGGGCCCGCGTGGCCACCGCTCCGATCACGCCGTTGATGCCGGGCGCGGGGCCCCCACCCACCAGGATTCCGAACGTGCTCATGGCTCCTCCGCGCGCTCTCGCGCCACCCGACCCGCAGGCGGGCGACCGGGCCGCGGCCTGCCGGATCCGAGCGCGGTGCGTGTCGGCAGGGAATTTACCCTTCGGGTAGCATGGCGCCATGACGGCGGTAGGTGTGATTCCGGCGCGCTATGCCGCGTCGCGCTTTCCGGGCAAGCCGCTGGCGCGGATCGCGGGACGCAGCATGATCGAGCGCGTCTGGCAGGGAGCGCGGCGGGCGAAGAGCCTGCGCTCCGTGATCGTCGCGACCGATGACGCGCGCATCGAAGCGGCGTGTCGCGGCTTCGGCGCGGTGGTGGTGCGCACCCGCGCGGATCACGCGACGGGCACCGATCGGCTCTCCGAGGTGGCGCTGCAGCTCGACGATGACATCGTCGTGAACATCCAGGGGGACGAGCCGCTGATCGAGGGCTTCGCCATCGACGCCGCCGTCGAGGCGCTCCGCGCCGACCCCGAGGTCGAGATGGCCACCGTGGTACACGCGCTCGAGTCGGAAGCGCGCGACGACCCGAATCGCGTGAAGGTGGTGCTCGATCGGAGCGGGCGCGCGCTCTACTTCTCGCGCAGCCCCATCCCCTACGTGCGCGAGGACGCGGCGGCGCCCGCGCTGTGGCAGCACGTGGGGCTCTACGCCTACCGGCGGCCCTTCCTGCTGGAATTCGTCCACTGGCCGCCGACGCCGGCGGAACGCGCCGAGGGCCTCGAGCAGCTGCGTGCGCTCGAGCACGGCCACGCCATCCGCTGCGCCGTGGTCGAGGGCTGGCGCAGCCTGCCCGTCGACGTGCCCGGAGACATTGCCCGCGTCGAAGCGCGCCTGGCGGAGATCGCGCGATGACGGCGGCGGTGCTGTGATCTGACCATGCTGGATATCGTCGACGCGGCCAAGATTCAGGAGTGGGGCGAACGCTACTCGAATGTGGGGCGTTGGGGATCCGACGACGCGCGTGGCACGCTGAATTTCATCACGCGCGCGCGCGTGCGGGCCGCGTGTGCCCTGCCGCGCCTGGGCCTCGTGATCTCCTGCGCCCTGCCCTTCGACCGCCGCGCACGGCATCCGGAGACGGCCGCGCCCGAGCGCGCGGCGGCCGGTGCCGCAGCGCCGGCGCTGGCGACCCAGTGGTGCAGCCAGTCGAACGTCTTCTACGACCGACCCTCGAAGGCAAGACGCGCGAGCGAGCAGGCCGAGAGGCGCAACGGCGCCGGGGCTTGGCGCGACGCGATCCAGGACGGCGTCATCGGCCGCGGCGTGCTGCTCGACTTCCCGCGCTTCCTGCGCAGGCCGTGGCTCGACGACGGCACGCGCATCCAGGCGCGCGATCTCGACAACTGCGCGGAGGCGCTCGGCGTCGCAGTCGAGCCGGGCGACATCGTGTTGGTGCGCACCGGCCGGCTGACGCGCTGCTTCCACCAGGGATCCTGGAACGCCTACTGCGGCGGCCCGGCGCCGGGACTCTCGGTGCGCTGCGCGCGCTGGCTCCACGAGCGCGAGATCGCCGCGCTGGCCAGCGACACGTGGAGCGTCGAGGTCATTCCCGGCGAGGCCGGCGACGGCTCGCGGCCGCTGCACCAGCTCGCGCTGCACCACATGGGGCTGCTGCTCGGCGAGATGTTCCACCTCGACACGCTCGCCGAAGCGTGCGCAAACGACGGCGACTACGCCTTCCTGCTCAGCGCGCCGCTGCTGCCCGCGCTGGGCGCCGTCGGCTACCCGATCAATCCGCTGGCGGTCAAATAGAGGTAGGCGGACACAGGCGCCGGAGCGGATCTGGTCGCCCGCCGATGTGTCCGATAGTCTTGTCCACAAGGGGGCTTCACTCGTCCCCGAGTTCGGCGGCGTCGATCATTGGGATCGGCGGTGTCGGGCGACCCGGAGGGGCGGGATCGGCGACCACCCTGGCAACCGGGCTAGGAAGCGAGGTCTGGGCCTCGCTGGGTGTTCCCTACGCCGGGACGGAGGTGATTCGGTGTATCAACGTAGCTCTACGGCGAGTGAGGTGGCGGCGTCCTGACGCCATGCCGAATTGCACAATCTCGGCGTAATGGGACGCACGGTTCCCAGCGCCACCGCCCCGGGAGCGCGGTTGCCGTAGCCGCGAAAGGGTCTCCGACCTGCTCCCGGGGCTTTTTTCGTTCCGAGCTCCTCCTCACCCACTCCGGATCGGTTGCGTGATCAACTTCCGTCTCATCGCCCTGCTCATCGCCCTCGCCGTGGGCATCGTGAGCTGGGCGCTCACCTGCGCGGCCTGGCGCTACGACGCGGTCGTCGCCGGCGTGCGCCCGCTCGAGCCGCGCACCTTCGAGCGCCTGACCCTCGTGACGCTCGGCACCGGCGGTGTCCACGAGGACCACAACCGCCGCGGTCCGGCTACCGCGCTGGCGCTCGGCGCGCGGGTGCTGCTCGTGGATGCGGGCCGCGGCGTCGCAGAATCGCTGCGCGCCGCGCAGATTCCCGTCTCCCAGCCCGACACCGTGCTGCTCAGCAGCCTGCTGCCGGAGAACACGCTCGGCCTCGACGATCTGCTGGTGATGGGGTGGATCGCGGGCCGGCGCGAGCCGCTCGCGCTGCGCGGGCCCGTGGGCACCCGCGCGCTCGCCACAGCCGTGGAGGCGAGCACGCGCGCCGGCGTCGAGGCGCGCGCGCGCGGCGTCGGCCTCGACGGGCCGGGCCCCGGCTTCGCGGTCGAAGAAATTGCGGAGGGCTGGCAGGCCGAGCTGGGCGCGCTGCGCGTGCGCGCCGGAGCGCTGCCCGGGGGCCCCACCGCGGCATTCGCCTACCGCTTCGAGTGGCGCGAGCGGAGCGCCGTGGTGGGCGGCGCGGGCTGGGCGCCCGACGCGCTGATCGCGCTGGCCCGCGGCGTGAACGTGCTCGTGCACGAGGCGGTCTTCGTGCCGACGCCGGAGCTCGCCGAGGAGCTCGGCGTCGAAACCGACCCCGAGATGCTGCGCGCGGAGGCGGCGCTGCACACCGCGCTGGCGGACGTGGGCGATCTCGCGCGGCGCGCGGGCGCCGGCACCCTGGTGCTGGTCCGACTGCGCCCGCCCCCCGTCTACGACTTCCAGATCACCAGCGTGGTCGACGATCGCTACGACGGGCGCATCCTGATCGCATCGGACGGCGACGAGATCACACCGTGAGGCCCGGCGCCTCCTCCGGCTGCGCGCGAGGCAGCAGGCGCCAGGGGACCGAGGGGAGCTCCGGCCGATCGTCCGCCTCCCGCTCGCCGAGGAAGCGCCGCCGCTGCTCGCGGTAGTAGTCCGCGTGCGCCTCGCCCGACTCCTGCGCGATTGCCTCGTCGATGGTCTCGACGGCCTGCTCGGCGCGCCCGAGCTGGAACTGGAGCTCCGCCAGGGTGTCGAGCATCGCCGCCTCTGCGCGCTGCGTCTCCTCGACGGCACGCTCGGCGAGCAGCAACGCGGCTTCCAGCTCCTCCCGGCTCGAATCGGGATCGACCGCGATGATCCAGGCGCGATTGTTGAGCTCTCCTGCCGAGATGTTCGGCAGGTGCGCCAGGCGCGCGGTCTGGCGCGCGGCGTAGTCGCCCGGACGGGCGATCTCGAAGCCAGCGCTGGCCACGGCCACGCCCGTCGCGAGCACGACGGCAGTCGCCGCGGCGCGCACCCACGCGGGGCTCGGCCCGGCGCCGAGCTGCGGGCCGCAGATCAACGCCATCGCGAGGCCGCCGCCCAGCAGGCCGCCCAGGTGCGCGGCGCCCGCAATCATCGGCACCGCGAATCCGAGCAGGGCGCTCACCACGAGCACCACGAAGATCGCGCGCCGGGGGATGCGCCACCAGGCGGGCAGCTGGTCGCCGCGGCGGAACTCGAGCCAGAGCAGCGCGCCGAGCAGCCCGAAGACGACGCCGGACACGCCGACGACACCGACGGAGCTGTGCAGGCCGCTCGCGATCATCGACGCCAGGCCCGCGGCGCCGATCACGCACAGCGTGCGCGGCGTCCCCACCGCGCGCTCCACGAGAGGGCCGAGCGCGACGAGACCGAGCAGATTGAGCACCAGGTGCACGGGAAACGCGGGAAAGGCGTGCAGCAGATTCGCCGTGAACAGCCGCCACCAGTCGCCGTCCGCGACCAGCGGCGGACTGTAGTATCCGACGGCGTGCACGCTGTCGCCCACGACGAGCTCGAGCGCGAAGGCGAGCAGGCACGCGATGATCAGGCCGTAGGTGGCGCGCAGCGAGGCGGGAGTGCGCGCGAGCTGCTCGAGCTCCGCCATGTGCGCGAGCTGCGCGTCGCCGCCGGGTCGGCGCGCGATGCGCGCCAGCAGCGCGCGCACCAATCGCTCGGGATCGCGCTCGTCCACGAAGCGCTTGCGCGCCACGAGGTAGACGGATTCGCGCGTGCCGATCCAGAGCGCGCGCGGAGAGGTGCCGAGGTGGGTGATGTCCTCGTAGCGCGTGAACGCGAAGCCGCCGCCGCGCGGCGTGCGCGGATGGTGCAGGCCGTCCGCCTCGAGCCGGAGCGCGCTCGGGCGCCCGACGAGCGCAAACGTCGTTTCCGGATCCTCGTGACCGCCCGGCCCGAACTCCACGCGTCGAGCCTAGCGCGGCTTCACGACCGCTGCGGCAAGGGCAGGGTCGGGAACACGCGGCTGAAGATCAGGAAGATCAACATGAAGCCGCCGAGGAAGCCCAGCGCGATGCCGAGCTGGATCGGACCGAACCAGGCGGCGCCGTCGTCCGGAACCAGCGCGGGCCAGACGAGCGCGTTGCGCTCGAGCCAGAAGCCAACCAGCACGATCGCCGCGACGCTGCCCAGGATCCACGGCGTGCGCTTCGGGCGCTGGCCCAGCAGCACGAGGAAGGGCGCGATCCAGCACGCCGCCCAGGCGATCAGGGCGAGCTTCACGTAGGGCTCGTCGAGACGCGCGGACGCCCAGAACCAGGTGTCCTGGAGGAATTGGGTGCCGAGGCGCGCCTGCAGGAACTGCGTCTCCTCGGGGAGGTTGCCGTACCAGATCACCAGGTACTGCGCGAAGAAGAGATACATCCAGAAGATCGAGAAGGCGAAGACCATCTTCCCGAGGTCGTGCAGACGGGGCGCGGTGATCTCGCTCTTCCAGCCGGGCGTGGTCGCGCGCAGCAGCACACTGATCAGCGCGGTCGCCGCCACGCCGGAGAGGAAGCCGCCCCAGAGCACGTACCAGCCGAAGATGGTCGAGAACCAGGCGGGCTGCAGCGCCATCACCTGATCGAACACCACGACGCTGAAGCCGAAGGCGTACACCAGGCAGATCACGGGCGCGAGCACGCCGAGGCGGCGCGCCGAGATCGCGGCCTCGGCCTCGTCGCCGCGCCAGCCCGCGGTCCAGCGCGCGAACATGCCCTTGGCGCGCGTCGCGTTCTCGGCGGCCACCTTCAGCGTCGGGCGGAAGGAGGCGCGCAGGAACGCCAGCGTGAGCAGCGCGCCCACCAGCAGGATCGCCGCGTCCGTCCAGAAGACGCGGCCGAAGGAGAGCCATGCCTCCTTGCCGAACGGCGCCCCGTGGATCCAATTGGTGTGGATGTACTCGCGGCCGAAGAAGTTGTCGAACAGGAAGAGCACGAAGGTGATGGGCACCCAGGCGGCGAGTCCCTCCGCCACGTGGCGGATCGGGCCGACCCAGCGCGCGCCGATGATCACGAAGGCGCAGGCGAGACACAGTCCGGCCTGCGACAGCAGCCCGAAGTAGAGGAAGTTCACGTGGAAGGCGCGCCACGCCGTCGCTGCGTCCGTCATCAGGCCGCCGACGAATGCGACCACGCCGATCGCGAGCAGCGCCAGACAGATGCTGACGAGTCCGCCGGGCAGCTCGCGGGGATTCGCGGTGAAGGGTGCTTGCGCGAGATCGGAAGAGCACACG
>Ga0224496_10001017_pt1 | contig 18047 bp, 14 predicted proteins | sample SF_Jul11_sed_USG_2_FD_168127 | JGI IMG/M metagenome (GOLD analysis project Ga0224496, IMG submission 168127) | Sediment microbial communities from San Francisco Bay, California, United States - SF_Jul11_sed_USGS_8_1 | ecosystem: Environmental > Aquatic > Marine > Sediment | place: USA...
GAGGCGGGTGCGGGGCAGCTCTTCGTCCACGCGCACGCCGGCCCGCTTGACGATGCGGGCGGGCATGCCAGTCGCCGTGCAGCCGGGCGGGACATCGTGCATCCGCACGAACGCGCCGGCGCCCACTTTCGCGCCGTCTCCCACCGCGATGGGTCCGAGCAGCGTCGCACCCGTTCCGACGAGAACGCCGTCGCCCAGCGTCGGATGTCGCTTGCCCCGGTGCTTTCCAGTGCCGCCGAGCGTCACGTTGTGGAACAGCACGCAGTCGTCGCCGATCTGTGCCGTTTCGCCGATTACCACGCCGGTGCCGTGGTCGATGAAGAAGCGCCGCCCGATCTGCGCCGCCGGGTGGATCTCCACTCCCGTCAAGAAACGGCCGAACGCCGAGAGCATGCGCGGCAGCAGTGGCACGGAGAGGCGTTCGTGCAGCAGATGGCCGATGCGATAGATGAAGATCGCGTGCAGCGGTGTGTGGCAGAGCAGGGCCTCGAGCGTGCTCCGAGCCGCCGGATCGTTCCGGGTCACGGCCCGCAGATCTTCGGCCATCTCCGAGAACAGGCGCTTCAGCATGCCCGGAGTGTATCACCCGGCGCGCGTCCGATACGCTTCCCTCGACATGTCGTCGGAGCTCGAGCGCCTGCTTTCGCTGCTCGACCTCGAGGAGCTCGAGGTCGACTTCTTTCGCGGCCACAGCCCACAGAAGGGCTGGCAGCGGGTCTTCGGCGGTCAGGTGCTCGGGCAGGCACTCGTCGCCGCCGGACGCACCGTCGAGACACGGCAGGCGCACTCCTTCCACGCCTATTTCCTGAGGCCGGGCGACCGCCGGGCTCCGATCCTCTATCAGGTGGATCGCACCCGAGACGGCCGCAGCTTCACCACGCGCCGCGTGATCGCGGTCCAACACGGTCAGGCGATCTTTCACATGGAGGCCTCCTTTCACCGGGAAGAGCGCGGCCCCGAGCATCAGCCCGAGATGCCGGACGCGCCGGATCCGGAGTCGCTGCCCGCCTGGCGGGAGGTCGTGCAGCCGCTCGCGAGCAAGCTGCCCGAAGAAGTCCGCGAGTGGCTCGTCCGAGAGCCCTTCGATGTTCGCAGCGTGACCGAAGTGGATCTGTTGCGGCCGCGGGCGCGCCCGCCTCGCCTCGATCTGTGGATCAAGGTCAACGGCGCCTTGCCGGCCGAGCCTCGGCTGCACCAGTGCCTGGTGGCCTACGCCTCGGATCTCTCGCTGCTGGATACGGTTTGCCTGCCGCACGCGACCAGCGTCTTCGATCCGGCCCATCAGTTCGCAAGCCTCGATCACGCCATGTGGTTTCACCGCCCGTTCCGCGCCGACGAGTGGCTGCTCTACAGCCAGCAGAGCCCGCTGGCCGCAGGCGCGCGTGGCTTCGCCACCGGTCGTCTCTTCACGCGGGACGGGAGGCTGGTCGTGTCCGTCGTGCAGGAGGGTCTGATCCGACCCGTCGCCGGGCGCTGAAAGCCTCGCGGGGCTGTCGCCGCGCTCTGCTCGGATCCGAGCGCGGACTCCCTTCGAGCTGCGCCCGGCGGACGGTGCACGCGCCCCCATGGGGGCAGAAGGCTTCGCCAGCGCATGAGAGGCACGCGTGCCACGCGCTCTCAGCAGCCGCGCCTGCGCGTCGCCGGCGGCGCGCGGCGGCCCGCTATTCTGGAGGTCCGAGCGCGATCCCGTGGAGATTTGCAGTGCGGCGCCGCGGCGCCGGGTCTGACTGCGTCGAGCCTCCCCGCGCGAAGCCGGGCATTCGCGCGCGGCAGCATCTTGATCGAAGGAGCGAGTGGATGGCCGCGAGTGGTGCGAACGCCGAGCTGAACGCCTGGGTCGAGAGCGTCGCGGCCCTGTGCGCACCCGATCGCGTGCACTGGTGCGACGGCTCCCCGGCCGAATACGACGCGATGATGCGCCGGATGCTCGCGGCGGGCACCGCGCGCAAGCTCGACGAGATGCGGCGTCCGAACAGCTACTTGATCTGGTCGGATCCGGCGGACGTGGCGCGCGTCGAGGATCGCACCTTCATCTGCTCCGCGCGCGAGGGCGATGCCGGCCCCACGAACAACTGGCACGACCCGGCGGAAATGCGCGAGACCCTGCTCGGTCTGTTCCGGGGCTGCATGCAGGGGCGCACGCTGTACGTCATCCCCTTCAGCATGGGGCCGGTCGGATCGCCCATCGCCCGCATCGGCGTGCAGATCTCGGATTCGCCCTACGTGGTGGTCAACATGCACATCATGACGCGAGTGGGCCAGAAGATCCTCGATGCGCTCGGCGACGGAGCGTTCGTGCCTTGCCTGCACTCGGTCGGTGCGCCGTTGTCGCCGGGGCAGACAGACGTCTCGTGGCCGTGCAACGCGGAGAACAAGTACATCGTCCACTTCCCGGAAACCCGCGAGATCTGGTCCTACGGATCCGGCTACGGGGGAAACGCCCTGCTCGGCAAGAAGTGCTTCGCGCTGCGCATCGCCTCGGTGATGGCGCGCGACGAGGGCTGGCTGGCAGCGCACATGCTGATCATCAAGATCACTTCGCCCCGGAACGCGGTGCGCTACATGGCGGCGGCCTTCCCGAGCGCCTGCGGCAAGACGAACCTGGCGATGATGGAGCCCTCGATCGCCGGCTGGAAGGTGGAGACCATCGGTGATGACATCGCCTGGATGAAGTTCGGCGACGACGGCCAGCTCTACGCCATCAATCCGGAGGCCGGCTTCTTCGGCGTCGCGCCCGGGACGAACATGCGCTCCAATCCGCATGCGATGCGCACGCTCGAGGCGAACTGCCTCTTCACCAATTGCGCGCTGACGCCCGAGGGAGACGTCTGGTGGGAGGAGATGACCGAGACTCCGCCGCCGATGCTGCGGGATTGGCACGGCAAGCCATGGCGACCCCACGCCGAGAGCACGGCGGCGCATCCCAATGCGCGCTTCACGGCGCCTGCCCGGCAGTGCCCCGTGATCGCTGCCGAATGGGAGGATCCCGCGGGCGTTCCGATCAGCGCCATTCTCTTCGGCGGGCGTCGCGCCGGCACGGTGCCGCTCGTCAACGAGGCGCGCGACTGGCGCCACGGGGTGTTCCTCGGCTCGATCATGGGCAGCGAGACGACGGCCGCGGCCAGCGGCAAGCTCGGCGTGTTGCGGCGCGATCCGATGGCCATGCTCCCGTTCTGCGGATACAACATGGCCGACTACTGGCGGCACTGGCTCGCGATCGGATCCCGAGCCGGCGCACGGCTGCCCGGGATCTACTCGGTGAACTGGTTCCGGAAGGACGCCGCCGGAGACTTCCTGTGGCCGGGGTACGGGGAGAACGCCCGCGTGCTCAAGTGGATCTTCGAGCGCTGTGAGGGAGTCGCGAATGCCGTCGAGACACCGATCGGGAACCTGCCGGCCCCCGACGACCTCGACACCACCGGGCTCGCCCTCGGAGCCGAGGCGCTCGAGGCGCTGCTCGCGGTCGATCTGGACAGCTGGCTCGCGGAATCCATCTGTGCGCGCGAGTACTACGAGAAGTTCGCGGATCGCGTGCCCCGAGCGCTCTGGCAGGAGCTCGACGCGCTGAAGGCACGGCTGGTGGCCGGGCGCGGCTGACGCGGCGCGCACAGTTGGGCTGCTAGATTGGGTGCGTGACCCAGCGAGGCCCTCTCAACGGCATCTTGGTCGTCGATCTGACGCGCGTGCTCGCCGGCCCGTTCTGCACCATGGTGCTGGCCGATCTGGGCGCCCGGATCATCAAGGTCGAGGCGCCTGGCAACGGCGACGACGCGCGCGCGGTCGGCCCGTTCGTCGCGGGTCGCTCCGCGTACTTCACGTCGCTGAATCGCGGCAAGCAGAGCATCGCGCTGGACCTGAAGAGCGTGCGCGATCGGGGCGTCTTCGAGCGACTGCTCGACAGCGCGGACGTGCTCGTCGAGAATTTCCGGCCGGGTGCCATGCAGCGCCTCGGATACGGCTGGGAATCGCTCCACGAGCGCCATCCGCGCCTGGTGATGGCGTCGACCTCCGGCTTCGGCCAGACCGGTCCGTATGCGAAGCGCCCCGCCTACGACATCGTGGTCCAGGGCATGGGCGGCATCATGAGCCTCACCGGCCAGCCCGGCGGACCGCCGCTGCGTGTCGGCACCTCCCTCGGAGACATCGCGGCCGGGCTCTTCACGGCGATCGGTATCGAGGCCGCGCTGCTGCACCGGGAGCGAACCGGCGAGGGCATGCGTGTGGACGTCGCGATGCTGGATTCCCAGGTGGCGATCCTCGAGAACGCGATTGCGCGCTACCTGGCCACCGGGGAGGTGCCCGGCCCGCTCGGCTCCCGCCATCCCTCCATCACGCCGTTCGAGGCGCTTGCCGCGCGCGACGCCCACATCGTCGTGGCGGCCGGCAACGACGCGATCTTCGCCGGGCTGTGCGAAGCACTCGGATGCGCCGAGCTCACGCGCGATGCTCGCTTTGCGAGCAACGATCTGCGCACCCGCAACCACGAGGCACTCAAGACCGCACTCGAAGAAATCCTGATCACGCGGGACGCAGCGGATTGGCTCGACGTGCTCAGCGCGGCGGGCGTGCCGTGTGGCCCGATTCAAAACGTGCAGCAGCTGCTCGCCGATCCACAGGTGGCGTCGCGCAACATGCTGGTCTCCGTGGATGGGGGCGGCGACAGCCGGCTGCGCGTGGCCGGCAACCCGATCAAGCTCTCGGCCTTCGAGGATCCGTCGCATCGGGATCCGGCGCCGGACCTCGATGCCGATCGGGAGCGCATCCTGTCCGAGTTCGGCGACTGAGATCGATCCTCGCGCCGCACCCCACGCTTCGACTTCACGCGCTGGAATCCCTAGGCAGCTCGCTCTGCACTGACGATCCAGGCCGCTGCGTCCATGATCACACCCGATGGCGTCAGATGTTCGCGCAGCACCTCGCGCAACGCCGCGGCCACGCTGCCGCGTTTCTCGAAGCCGGCCTCGCGCAGCGCCGCGGCCGCCGGCCCCACCTCGAGCAGGAAGGTGACGGCATCGCCGAGCGGGCCCCCTCCGGCGATGTGCAGGGCGCGATCGACGGCTTCGATCGCGATGTGCTCGAAGCCCGCGGCCGCGAGGAGCGTCCGCAGGCGCTTCGCGTCGGCGAAGGCGAACGGGCCCGGTGCCAGCGGCGCCGGCGGCGGGGGCAGCGCGATGTGCCGCGCAATGGCGTCGAGCGGGTCCCGCATCCACGCATTCTTCTCGAGCGCCTGCCAGCACACGAAGGCGAGGCGACCGCCCGGCGCGAGCGCCTCGCGGAGATTGGAGAAGGCAGCGCGTGGATCCGCGAAGAACATCACGCCGAATCTCGAATAGACGAGGTCGAAGGCCCGGGGCTCGAAGCGGTGTGTCTGCGCGTCCGCATTCGTGAAGCGGACCTGGGCGAAGTCGCCCTGCGCGGCGCGTTCCCGGGCGCGCGCCAGCATCACGTGCGAAACGTCGATCCCCAGCACCGCTCCGCGGGCTCCCACGCGTTCGGCGAGCTGGAGCGTGCTCTGGCCGGTGCCGCAGCCCACATCGAGGATGCGTTCGCCGCCGCGGATTCGCGCCGCTTCCATGGCGAGCAGGCCGAAGGGCGAGATCTGGGCGTCGAGCCGCGCCTGAACCGCCACCCAGCGCGGCCCCGAGGTTTCGTTCCAGTACTCGATCTGCTCCGCGTTCGGGCCCACCGCGGACAGCCGGGGGTCGCGCGGCATCGGGGGCGGCGTCATGGCGAGCCTCCGTGGCATTGGCGCGCGGAGCGTATCACGCCGCCTGTGCTCGGTCGCGGTCGCCTAGGGCGCGGCAGCGTCGAGCTTCCACGTCCCGCGCCGCGTGTCCTGCTCGAGCGCGCGCGAGAGCTTCTCGAGAAAGCGCGCGCGCGGCCACAAGATCGCACCCAGGCTGTCGAGGTGGGGGGTGTGCATCTGGCAGTCGAGAAAGTCGAAGCCCCAGCGTTCCAGCTGCGCGACCAGCACCGCGAAGGCGGCCTTCGAAGCGTTCGAACGCAGCGTGAACATCGATTCTCCGAAGAAGGCGCCGCCCAGCGAGACCCCATAGATGCCACCGACGAGGCGTCCGTCCTCCCACGCCTCGGCCGAATGCGCGTAGCCGAGCTCGTGCAGGTGTTCGTAGGCGGACTGCATTTCGCGCGTGATCCAGGTGCCATCTGCGCCGCGCCGCGGCGTCTCCGCGCAAGCCCGGATGACGTCGGCGAACGCCGTATCCATGCGGATCTCGAAGCGCCCGCGCCGCAGGACCTTGCCCAGGCTCCTCGAGACGTGCAGCGCCCGCGGCAGCAGCACCGCGCGCGGATCGGGCGAGTACCACAGGATGGGCTGCTCTTGCGAATACCACGGGAAGATGCCCGCCGAGTAGGCGAGCAGCAGGCGCTCGGGCGACAGGTCGCCCCCCACGGCGAGCAGCCCGTCCGGCTCGCTCTGCGAGGGATGGGGAAAACGCAGCCTCGCGTCCAGTCGGTAGACGGCCATCAGCGCCCGCGAAGACGCGGCGGGCCCTGCTCGAGAAGCGCGCGCGGTGCCTCCGGGATGCGCAGCCACCTCCTCACACCCAGCGCGTTGCGGCGCTCCGGGGGATCGAAGGCGAGCCACGCGATCCCGGGGTCCTCGCGATCCCGCTCCGAGCGGAGGCTGCCACCCATGCCGCGAGTCTAGATCAGAGTCGCTGCGCGGCAGCCGGTTGACAAAAAAGTGACTCAGGGTCATGCTCTCCGAGCTCGGGGGGTGAGATTCGAGCTCGCACGGGAGCGCAGGAGGCGCGGGCCCGACGTTCCCGAACCCGACCCGCACGTCGGGCGACCCTGAGCCACACAAGTCACGCCGCGCACTCGAGCGGCTTCCCCCCGGGGTTCCCAGTGGATGGAGCGTCCGCCTGGCCGGATTCGGGGATCGAGCACGCAGGCGCGGCCAGGCCGCAAATTCGCCACAATCGCACCGGAACGCCGCAGCTCACGCGGTGCCCTCTTGGACAGTTCCATTCGTTCGTCGCTCGCGCCGCAGCGTCGCCGAGACGCCCGCGGAATTCTGGCGCCGGGCATGCTCCGGGAGAGATCCATTGACGGTCTTCCTGCACGGATTAGGACACGCGCATCCGCGCAACGAGATCACGAACCGCTTTCTCGAGGATCTCGATATCGGGACCAGCGATGCGTGGATCATCGAGCGGGTCGGCATTCGCTCCCGGCGCACGGTGCTCGCGCTGGATTACATCCGCACCACGCGCAACCGCGACCTCTCTGCCGCACTCGAGGCGGCGGAGATGTCGAACGCGGCGCTGGGAGCGGCGGCCGCCGAGATGGCCATCGCGCGTGCCGGCATTGCGCCGGACGACGTGGGCATGGTCATCGCAGGGACCTCCGCGAGCGACACGCACAGCCCCGCCGAGGCCTGCAACGTCGCGCGCCTCCTCGATCTCGAGGTGCCGGCCTTCGACGTGCAGTCTGCCTGCACGAGCTTCTACGTGCAGCTCTATCTGCTCTCCCTCATGGACCCCGAGCGCCTTCCCGACTTCGTCCTCCTGGTCGCACCCGACACGCTCACGACCACGGTCGACTACAATGACCGCTCCTCGGCCGTCCTCTGGGGAGACGCTGCGGCGGCCGCGGTGCTCTCGACGCGCCACGCCGCACCGCGCCACATCCTCGGCAACAGCCTGGAGAGCAGTCCTGCCGGAGCGGACAAGGTGGTGGTGCCGCGGAGCGCGCACTTTCGCCAGGAAGGCCGGACCGTCCAGATGTTCGGCATCAAGCGCATGACGCGTTGCCTGGCACAGCTGCGCGAGCAGTTCGCGTGCGAAGATCGCGTCTTTCACTTCGTCGGCCACCAGGCCAACCTGCGCATGCTCGACGCGGTCCGCAAGCATTGCGGCATCCCGGCTGAATGTCATCACACCAACGTGGAGTGGTACGGCAACACGGGCGCGGCGAGCTCCGCGAGCGTGATTTCCATGAACTGGGACAAGTGGAAGCCACGCGACGATGTGGCGGTCGCGGGTGTCGGGGCCGGACTGACCTGGTCGAGCTATCTGCTGCGCTTCGAGGAAACGCCGTGAAGTACGCTGAATTCAGGGAGCAGGGTCGTTTCTCGAAGGAGGACTTGCTCGCCTTCGCCCACGGTACCCTGTTCGGCGACGCACCGGAAGGATTCGGCGCACGACTGCCCGCTCCTCCGTTGCTGATGATTGACCGCGTCTCGTCCATCGCGCGCAGCGGCTCGCGCGGGCGCATCGTGGCCGAGCGCGACGTACACGTCGATGACTGGTTCTTCCAGTGCCACTTTCTCTCGGATCCCGTCCAGCCGGGTTGCCTCGGTGTGGACGGCGTCTGGCAGATTCTCGGCTTCTTCTGCGCCTGGGCGGGTGGATTGGGCGCAGGTCGCGCGCTGGGCTGCGGGGAAGTCGAGTTCTTCGGTCAGGTGCGTCCCCATGATCGCTGCGTGCGCTACGAGGTCGACGTGCGGCGCTACACCGAGCTCGAGCGAGTCGGCGCGGCCATGGTCATCGGAGACGCGAAGCTCTTCGTCGACGACCAACCCATCTACACGATCAAGAAGGCGCGTGTCGGAACCTTCCAGGGCATCGGGTACCCCGATTACCCGAATCTCTCGGAGAACGCGCGCGGTGGAAGGATCGAGCGCTGACCCCCCTGGTCCGCCCCGACAGCGAAAATACATGGCGCAGCGGAGCGCAATCTCTATGACACCTGAACAAGTACTCGCCGCGATCCCGCAGCAGGAGCCGTTTCGTTTCATCGACGAAATCCTCGAGCTCGGAGACGATTCCATCGTGGCTGCGTATACCTTCCACCCGGATTCGTATTTCTACCGCGGCCATTTCCCCGGCCGGCCCATCACCCCCGGCGTGATCCTGATCGAGGCGATGGCCCAGGCCGGCGTCGTCGGTCTCGGACTCCATCTCCTCAGCCAGGAGCTGGGGACGGAAGAGGCGGACAAGTACACCACTCTGTTCACCGACGTGCAGGTCGATTTCAGTGGAATCGTCGAGCCCGGGACGCGCGTCATTACGACCGGGCGCAAGATCTTCTTTCGCCGTCGGAAGCTCCGCTCGGAAGTCGAGATGCGGAGGGATGGCGGGGGGATCGTCTGCTCCGGCACGCTCTCCGGCATGGGAGTTCTCCGATGAGTACACGCGTCGTGATCACGGGAATGGGCGTCGTCGCGCCCAACGCGAACAACGTGCACGACTTCGAGCTCGCGCTGCGCAAGGGAACGTCCGGAATCCGGGCGAACGAGTGCATGGCCGAGGCTGGATTCGCCAGCCGGGTGGCCGGCGTGCCGCAGGGCGTCGACGAAATCGCCGCGTCGTTGTTCGACGAAGAGCAGCTGCGCAGCATGAACATGTCTCACCGCTATGCGGGCGTGGCGGCCCTGGAGGCCTGGCGAGATGCGGACCTCGCGCGTCCAGCGCCGGGTGACGAAGCGGTGGATTGGGACACGGGCGCCGTGCTCGGCACGGGCATTGGCGGCATGGACACCATCGCATCCCGCGTGGTGCCGCTGACGAACGAGGCGAAGGTGCGGCGCCTGGGCAGCACCTCCGTGGAGCAGGTGATGGCGAGCGGCATTTCGGCTCGCGTGGCCGGCCTGCTCGCGCTGGGGAACCAGGTGACGACCAACTCGAGCGCCTGCAGCACGGGTACGGAAGCCATTGCCGAAGGCGTGGAGCGCATCCGGCGCGGTCTCGCGAGGCGGATGCTGTGCGGCGGATCGGAGGGCGCCAGCCACTACATCTGGGCGGGATTCGACGCCATGCGCGTGCTGTGTCGCAGCATGAACGACACGCCGGAGCGTGCGTCGCGGCCCATGAGCGCGTCCGCGGGCGGATTCGTCGCGGCTTCCGGAGCGGGCGTGCTCGTGCTGGAGAGCCTCGAGAGCGCGCGGCAGCGCGGTGCGCGCATCCGTGCCGAGGTGCTCGGCTGCGCGGTCAACTGCGGCGGGCAACGCGGTGGCGGAAGCATGACGGCGCCGAATCCCGAGGGAGTGAGCCGCTGCATCCGCGCCGCACTCGAGGATGCCGGAATCCAGCCGTCGCGGGTCGGCGCCATCAACGGCCATCTCACGGCGACCAGCGCCGATCCCCGAGAAGTCGCTTCGTGGGCGGCTGCCCTCGGAGTGGAGCCGGCTGGATTGCCTCCGATCACCTCCACGAAGTCGATGATCGGGCACGCGTTGGGCGCCGCCGGCGCGATCGAATCCATCGCCTGCGTGTTGATGCTCGAGGGAGGCTTTGTGCATCCGTCGATCAACTGCGAAGACGTGCACCCGGAGATCGCGCCCTACGCGGCGTCGATTCCACACCGACTGCGAGAAGAGCCCGATCTCGAAATCGTGGTCAAGGCGGGCTTCGGGTTCGGTGACGTCAACGCGTGTGCTGTGTTCAGGAAATGGACAGGAGACTGATCCACCACCATTGGAAGAAGAGGAGAGATGAAATGGCCCAGCATGGTGTGTTCGAGAAAGTGGTGAAGATACTCACGCCGTATGTGAAGAATCAGGAGGCTCTCGATTCGGTGAGCCTGGAAACGCATATTCTCGATGATCTCAAGGTCAACTCAGCACGTCTGGTCGACGTGGTTCTCGAGTTCGAAGACGCCTTCGACATCGAAATTGCAGACGAGGACGTTGACTCGGTGGAAACCGTCGGAAACGCGGTGGCGCTCATCGAGTCCAAGATCGGGTAGTGCAGGCGCGCGCGTCATTCACGCTTCCCACCGGGGTGCGGCTTCGGGTCGACATCCAGCGCGGCGTCGCTCGTCTGCTTTCGCCACTGACGACCTTCGCCGTGGTGGCGCTGCTGCGCTTCTGGCTGCGCCTGTCGGTGGAGAATCATGCAGAGCTTCGACAGGCGTATCAGCGGATACGCGGAGAGAGCAAGGCGCCGCTCCTGATCTGCGCCAATCACCTTACGATGATCGATTCCGCGCTGATCGCGTGGGCGCTGGCCGGGCCCGGCTGGTACCTGCTCCATTACGACGCGCTGCCCTGGAACGTTCCAGAGCGTCGCAATTTTGCCTCTACGCTGCCGCGGCGCTTTCTCGCCTATGTCTACAAGTGCATGCCGATCGTCCGGGGCGGCAGCCGGGAGCAGCTCGCGGAAACCCTCGCGCGATTCGCCCACCTGCTCGTGCGAGGGGAGGTCGGCCTGCTCTTTCCGGAGGGAGGCCGCAGCCGCACGGGACGCGTCGACCCGGACAATGCCGCATACGGCGTCGGTCGGATCGTGCGCAGCATTCCGGGCTGTCGCGTGCTGTGCGTCTACCTGCGCGGCGATCGGCAGGAATCCTATTCGGTTGCACCGGCGCGCGGCGATCGGCTGTGCGTATCGCTGGCCTTCGTGGAGGCGAAGAGCGATCACCCCGGACTGCGCGGGTCGCGGGACGTGGCGCGCCAGATCGTGGCGCGGTTGGCGGAGATGGAGCGGGAGTACTTCGATGCTCGGCAATGACGTGGTCGACCTCGACGACGCCGAGTGCGGGCGCGGCGCCCATCACCCCCGCTTCGACGCGCGCGTCTTCGTCGACGCGGAACGCCGCGCGATCGACGCTGCGCCGGAGCCGGATCGCATGCGCTGGATCCTCTGGGCCGCCAAGGAGAGCGCCTACAAGGCTCTGCGCCGCCGCGATCGCCGCGCGATCTTCTCTCCCCGGCGCTTTCGGGTCGATCTCGACGCTGGGCTCTGCGGGCGCGTTCACCACCCGCGCGGCGTACTCGCTGTGCGCATCGCGCTCCGCGGACGCTGCGTGCACGCGATTGCGGCGCTGCCGTGGTGGCGCGATGCAGCGGTGATGAGCGGAGTGGATCGCGTCGCCGGCGCGGATCCGAGCCGAGCGGTGCGGACGCTTGCGCGCGCCGGACTGGCGCGGCGCCTCGAGCTGCCGACCGAGGCGATCTCCATCGTGCAGGTTGGGCGGGTTCCGCAGCTCCGCATTCTCGGGACGCGGAGGAGCCTCCCCATCTCCCTCTCCCACCACGGCGACTACGTGGCCTGGGCGTGCGGCCTGCGGCTGGCACCCGCGCTTTCGGCAGCGCAGCCGGGAGGACTGACGTGATCGGCCGCGGGCGCATCCGGCGACTCGCAATCGTCAACCGGGGCGAGGCGGCGCTGCGCTGCATCCGCGCCGTCAAGGCGCTGCGCGCGCTGGAGGGCTCCGACCTCCGCTGCATTTCTTTCTACACTCCTGTGGATCGAGATGCGCCCTTCGTACGACACGCAGACGAGTCGGTTCGGCTCGAGCCCGGCAGCGGGAGCGCGGTGAGCGCCTATCTGGATCACGCGGGCCTCCTCGACACGCTCGACCGATGCGGAGCCGACTCGGTCTGGCCCGGCTGGGGCTTCGTGGCCGAGGATGCCACCTTCGCCGATCGGGTCGTCGCCGCCGGGATCCGCTTCCTCGGACCGTCGGGCGACGTGATGCGCACCGTCGGGGACAAGATCGCCTCGAAGCAGGTGGCGGAGCAGGCCGGCGTTCCGGTCATTCCGTGGAGCCGCGGTGCGGTCGGCGACGATGCATCTGCCCACGCGGAGGCCGAGAAGATTGGTTACCCGCTGCTCATCAAGGCGAGTGCCGGGGGCGGGGGACGCGGCATCCGTGCGGTCGACCGCAAGGCGGGCTTTGCGGAGGCGCTGCGCGCTGCGCGTGCCGAAGCGCACGCGGCGTTCGGCGACGATCGCCTGTTCCTGGAGAAGCGACTGAGCGGCGGTCGGCACGTGGAGGTGCAGATCGCGGCGGACGCACACGGGCGGGTACTGGCGCTCGGTTGCCGCGACTGCTCCGTGCAGCGGCGCCACCAGAAGATTCTCGAGGAGGCGCCCCCGCCCGGTCTCGATCAGCGCGTGATCGAAGCGCTGCAGGACTGCTCGGTGCGGCTGGCGCAAAGCGTGGGCTACGTCGGCGTGGGAACGGTGGAGTTCCTGATTTCCGGCGAGGACTTCGCGTTCCTCGAGGTGAATCCCAGGCTGCAGGTGGAACACGGCATCACGGAAGAGCTCACCGGCGTGGATCTCGTGCAACTGCAGATTCGCATCGCGCGCGGCGAGTCGCTGCCCGAGCGCGCACCCCTCGCGTCCGGCTGCGCCATCGAGGCCCGCGTCTGCGCGGAAGATCCCGAAGCAGATTTCCTGCCCGCGCCCGGGCGCATCGCCCGTTTCGATCCCGCCCTGGGCCCGCGCATTCGCGTCGATACCGGCGTGGCGGCGGGCAGTCGCGTGCCGGCGGACTTCGATTCGCTGATCGCCAAGGTGATCGCGGTGGGCGACACGCGCGAGGATGCGCGCGCACGGCTGGTCGCTGCACTGGCCGACTTCGAGCTGGTGGTCGAGGGAGGCGCGACGAACAAGGGCTATCTCATCGATCTGCTCGAGACGCCGGCGTACCGGAGCGCCGCCGTCGATACGGAGTGGCTCGACAAGAATCCGCTGCTGCGCCAGGGCTCCAAGGAGTTCGCGGTGGAGGCGCTGGTTGCCGCAGCCGTGCTCTCGTATCAGCGCGCCCGAGATCGCGCGCGAGGCGATTTCTGGGACGATCCGAGCCATGTCTCACCCGCATCGATTCCCGCCTCGGATGGACAGCGCATCGATCTCTCGCGACACGGTCAGAGCTACCGACTCGAGGTCTTCACGATCGGTGCCTGGCGTTACCGGGTGCATCTCGATGGACGGGTCGTGCAGGTCAAGCTGCGCAACGAGGGTGAGAACCGCTCGATACTCGAGATGAGCGGGCGCACGCTGCGCGTGGTGCACGACGCCAATGATCGCGGTCTGCGCCTCGAGGTCGAGGGCCGCCCGTATCGCTTCGGCAACGCCCTCGCCGGCCAGGTGCGGGCCGGCACGCCCGCCATGGTCGTGGCGATTCGCGTCCAGCCGGGTGACGTCGTGGCGTCGGGTCAGTCGATCGGGCTGCTCGAGGCGATGAAGATGGAGATCGGCTTCGAGGCGCCCGTCGCGGGCGTCGTCAAGGAGATCTTCGTTCGCGGCGGTCAGCAAGTGGCCGCGGGAGAGCTGCTGCTCGCGATCGAGCCCGCGGGCGAGGACATCGACAGCCGCGAGGGCGCGCGCCTCGCGTTGCGCTTGGAGCCGGATCCGCTGGAGATCTTCTTCGGCGGCGTGACCGCGGCGGGCGAGGTGGTCGATCTGCACGCCGCGGAGAAGGCAGCGCTCGCAGATCGCCGCGCCGCCATCGAGGCGGCGCGTGACGAGATCCGCCGTGTGCTGATGGGCTACGACGTCAATCCCGAACGCGGCGAGAAGCTCGTGGCATTTCTCGACGCGCCACTGCCCGCCGATCTCTCCGAAGATTTCTGCTGGGAGCTCGCCAGCATCCGCCACGAGCTGACCCTCTTTGTCGACATCGAAGAGCTCTTCAGCCGTGCTCCCCAATCGACGGCTTCGGGTGCGCCCGGCCCCTCGGTGTACAACCAGCTGCGCGAGTTCGTGCGCCGGTACGCGCTCGGAGGGGGCGTGCTCTCGGACACATTCGAGCAGAGCTTGATGCGCGCATTCGCACATTACGGTGTGGCGGATCTGACGCCGAGCGACGCGCTCGAGCGTGCGCTCGTGCGGCTGCTGGCTTCGCAGCTCAACCGCGACTTGCGCATGCGCCTCGTGCAGGGCAGCGTGCGCCGCGTCCTCGCACTGGCCACCTCTGGGATCCACCTGGGAGACGACACGTGCCTCGACGAGGCGCTGGCGCGCGCGGCCGGACTGCGCGGCCTCGTCTCGGACACGCTCGCCGATCTCTCGCTCGAGGCGCGCTATGCCATCTTCGAGGGTCCGCTGCTGCGCAGCGAGGTCGAGCGCACCACGAAGGAAGTGGAGACCTGGCTCGCCGCCGCGGAATCCGAGCTGACCCCTCCGCCCGCAGCGGTGCTCGCGCATCTCGCCAGCGCGCCGCGCAACGTCTTCGACCGGGTGGGTCGCTGGCTCGAGGATGCGGACGCGCGCCGCCGCGCCGTCGCCGTGGCGACCCACGTGCGGCGCTTCTACGTGCCGAGCCGGCCGGTGACGCACACCTCCGGGGTGGTCGGCTCGGTGCACGTGGAGCGGCTCGATCTGGAGGACGGCCGCATCGTGCTGGGAAGCGTGGCGCGCCGCTCCGACCTGGCGGCGACGCTCGAGCGATTGGGGCGCGCCGCGCAGGCGGCTGCCGTGCGCGCTCCAACCCGCCGCGTCGCTGCCATCGAGCTGCTCGTGCCCACGGAGGACGAGACCGGCATCGAAGCGCTGCGGGAGGCGATCGCGCCGCTGCTGCGCGCGCCACTTGCCGCGGAGCGTCTCACCGTCTCGATGCTCGCGCCCGCTGCGCCGCCCTGGCACGAGACCTTCACCCACGACGCCGGGGGCATGCTGCCGCTGCCGGAATTGCGCGGCATCCATCCGCAGACCGCGGAGCGCATCGATCTCGAACGCCTGCGCAACTTCGAGTGGGAGCGCCTCGACGCGCCGGAGGATCTCTACTGCTTCCATGTGCACAGCGCGGAGATCTCGGGCGACGAGCGCATTCTGGTGCTCGCCGACGTGCGCGGGCGCTCGCCCGACGTTTCCGAGGGCCGCGAGGCCAGTCTGCACGTGCCCGCTTTCGAGCGCGACTTCTTCGAGGCCTGCCGCTGCTTGCGCAACCACCTGGGCGTGCGCGACCCGCGCCGCCGCATGCAGTGGAACCGCATCAGCCTGTTCGTGACGCCGACTCTCTTTCTCGACTCCGAGCTGGTCGAGCGTCTCTCGCGACGACTGGCGCCGGCCACGCGCAACCTGGGTCTCGAGAAGGTCGTGGTGCGTCTCAACGTGCTGGACCGCAACGCGCCGGACGCACCGCCGCGGCAGATCGAGATCGTGTTCCGGGATCCCACCGGCAGCCGTATGGAGCTCTCCTGGCGCGAGCCGCACCACGCGCCGCTCGAGCCGGCCCAGGATTACGAGCGCAAAGTGGTCGAGGCGCGCCGGCGCAAGCTCGTCTATCCGTACGAGATCATCCGCATGCTGACCGGCGGACCCGGCGCGGTGGATCTGGGAGAGATCGAGATTCCCGCCGGCCGCTTCGAGGAGTACGACCTCGAGGCGGGGGATGCCGGGCGCGTCGCGGTGAGCGTCGCCGGGCGCCCTCACGCCGGAAACACGAGCGCCATCGTATTCGGCATCATCGATACGCCCACGGAGCAGGTGCCGGAGGGCGTGCGTCGGGTGCTGATCCTCTCGGATCCGACGGTGGGCATGGGATCCCTGGCAGCGCCAGAGTGCGACCGCATCGTCGCTGCGCTCGACCTCGCCGAGCGGCTCGCGCTGCCCGTGGAGTGGATTCCGATCTCGAGCGGTGCGCGCATCGCGATGGACAGCGGCACCGAGAATCTCGATGCCACGGCCCGTGTCGTGCGACGCATCGTGACGTTTACGCAGGCGGGCGGCATCATCCACATCATCGTGCACGGGATCAACGTCGGTGCGCAGAGCTACTTCGACGCGCTCTCCACGATGCTTCAGCACACGCGCGGCGTGTTGATCATGACGCCCGGCGCCTCGATGGTCCTCACCGGCCGCGCTGCCCTCGAGGCGTCCGGCTCGGTGTCCGCCGAAGACGAGACGGCGATCGGCGGCTTCGAGCGCATCATGGGCCCGAACGGCGAGGCGCAGTACTACGCGCACAACCTGGCCGAAGCCTACGCCATCCTCTACCAGCACTACCGCTACAGCTACGTCGTGCCGGGAGAAGCCGCGCCGCGGCGCCACGCCACGGCCGATCCGGACGACCGCCGCATCACCGAATACCAGCTGGATCCGGCCGAGGATGCGGAGTTCAGCGAGATCCGCGAAATCTTCGACGCGCAAACCAATCCGGATCGCAAGCGGCCCTTCTCGATGCGCGTTCTGATGGCCGCCCTGATCGATCAGGATCGCGGACATCTCGAGCGCTGGCGGGCCTGGCTCGGCGCCGAGACCACGATCGTCTGGGATGCCTGTCTGGGCGGCCATCCGATCAGCCTGGTGGGGATCGAGAGCCGCAATCTGGCACGCGGTGGGGATCATCCCGCCGACGGCCCCGCGTCGTGGACGGGCGGCACGCTCTTTCCCCTCTCCTCGAAGAAGATGGCCCGCGCGCTGAACGCCGCGAGCGGCATTCGGCCGGCGGTGATCCTGGCGAATCTCTCGGGCTTCGACGGATCCCCCGAGTCCATGCGCAAGCTGCAGCTCGAGTACGGCGCCGAGATTGCACGCGCCGTGGTGAACTTCCGCGGCCCGCTGCTCTTCCTGGTCGTGTCCCGCTACCACGGCGGCGCCTACGTCGTGTTCTCGCCCCTGCTCAATTCGGGGGTGCGGGCCGCGGCCGTGGAGGGATCGTTCGCGTCCGTGATCGGCGGCGGACCCGCGGCGGCTGTGGTCTTCGCGCGCGAGGCACGCGCCCGGGCCCTGCGCGAGCCGCGCCTCGCGGCGCTGCGCCGCGACGCCCAGGCCGCGCCGGGCTCGCGGGCACGCGAAGCGCTCGACGCGGCCTACCAGGACGTGCTGCTCGAGAAGCAGGCGGAGCTCGCCGCCGAGTTCGACGCGATTCACACCGTCGAGCGCGCGCGCGACGTGGGGTCGCTCGAGTCGATCATCGCCGCGGAAGACATCCGGCCGTACCTGATCGATCTGCTGCGCGGACAGCCCGACTGAGCGCTTCGCGCTGCGCGGCCAAGATGGGCCTTGCGGCGCGCGATTCGCTGCGCGCGACGCCCTAGTCGAGCGTCCGGATCCGCACCCCCCGGGCGGCCCGCTGCACGGCCGGGTCGGGATGGTCCCGCAGCTTCGCGAGCGCCGACGCGATGCGCGGGTCGCTGCGCTCGGCGAGCGCCTGCGCCGCTGCGGCCACCACCTCGGGCTCGGCATCGCCGAGCGCCTCGATCAAGGCACCGGTGGCCGCGCTGCCCTCGATGCCGCCGAGCTGCTGTGCGGTCCAGACCCGGACATCCGTCGGAAGCTCGCTTCCCAGCAGCGAGTCGATCAGGAGCTGGATCTCCTCATCGGTCGGGGGAGGCGCCGCCGCAT
>Ga0224496_10001018_pt1 | contig 18035 bp, 11 predicted proteins | sample SF_Jul11_sed_USG_2_FD_168127 | JGI IMG/M metagenome (GOLD analysis project Ga0224496, IMG submission 168127) | Sediment microbial communities from San Francisco Bay, California, United States - SF_Jul11_sed_USGS_8_1 | ecosystem: Environmental > Aquatic > Marine > Sediment | place: USA...
TTTTCTATCGTTCTGCCTACTTTGATATTCCCTAATCGACGCTCCAAATCTTTGAGATCGGATGCTAAACAGAGAATCGCCATGACTTCAGATGCGGCGGTAATATCAAACCGTCCCTCGCGGGTATACCCATTCGCCTTGCCACCTAACCCGGTCACAATGTTGCGAAGCGAGCGATCGTTGACATCCAGCACCCGTCCCCAGGTCACCCGCTGAGGATCCACCTGCGGCTTATGCCGCCAATGCACATGATTATCGACCATCGCCGCCAATAAATTATGTGCGGCCGTAATCGCGTGAAAGTCTCCCGTGAAATGCAGATTAATATTGGTCATTGGCGCGACTTGTGCATGCCCGCCTCCACAGGCTCCACCCTTCATCCCAAAACAGGGTCCAAGACTGGGCTCACGAATAGCCACAATGGTTTTAGCGCCGATGTGGTTTAACCCATCGGCCAACCCAATAGAGGTCGTGGTTTTCCCTTCTCCGGCTTTTGTGGGCGAGATAGCGGTGACCAAAATAAGCTTGCCATCAGACTTGTGCTGGAGAGCCCCCATCAGCGAAAGAGGGATTTTGGCTTGATGTTTCCCATACAATTCGAGAATGTCGGGATCCATCTCCAATTTCTTCTGTGCGATGTCCGCAATGGGCCGCAACGTGGCGCGATTGGCAATTTCTAGATTGATTGAAGAACTCATCGTGCCCCTTTCAAAGAACTCGGATCATAGCAAGACAATCCCACTTCTTCATCTCTAGTTCTTATATTTCAGAAAAACTTGGTAATCCTGACTCACATTTGTTAAGACAATGCTATGCAAATCCTTCTGCTACTCCTCACGTGTACCTGGGGTTTGGTCATGGGGAATTCCAACCTGGCCTCCGCCGAATATTTTCAGAAAGGGCAATCGGTTGCTCTTGAAGCCAAGAAACCCAAGGGAGTCCCGCTGCATCGCGAGCCCTCCCCCAGTTATCTCAAACATGTGCCCAACGGTACGACCGCCACCATCCAAGATATCGCTCAAGATCCACACTGGCTCGCGATCCAATTAGCCTCTGGCGAGAGGCACTGGGTTCACAAAAAATATGTTCGCTTGTCCGACGTCACCATTGCTCCAAGTTCATCCCCCGCACCTTCCCCTCCCTCTCCACCTCCGACACCTTCTCCCACAAAAGTTGGAGGTGAGGATGAGGCCTGGACAAACTCTGGGCAATGCCAGGCCGCCCTCCAGCACGGTTTTCGTATGGCTGAAGCCTCTCCGGCCACCCTACGAATCGCCACATGGAATCTGCGCTGGTTCCCCATCGGCACCCCACCTGACCAGACAGAAGGCTCTGCGGAATCGACCGACTTGGATTGGGTAACTTGCGCTATTCGGTGGATGCAAGTGGATGTGTTGGCCATTCAAGAAAGTCTGGCCACCCCGGAAGCCAACGAGGCCTGGAAGACGCTGACGGCCACGCTTTCTCAACAAACCGGTCAGAACTGGCGTTGGCACCGTCAGTCTTGCGGTCGCGCAGAAGATCATCATATTGGCGTCTTGTGGAATGACTCCCGTGCAGCCTTATCCAAATTTGATAGCTTGTGGCAGTTTAATGCGAAGGCTGAATCGAGCCAGAATCCTTGCACCTACGGGTTACGGCCCGGTTATTATGCCTATGTAAAATCTCGTGAACCGAACGGGGCAGACTTTCATCTTATTAGCGTACACTTGAAATCCGGTCCTACCGTGTTTGCCTTGGAAGAACGCCAAAAAGCCCTAAACCGAATCGATAAGGCCGTAGCGCCATTGCTCGCTCATGATCAGGATGTCGTCATACTTGGGGATTTTAATACGATGGGGGCTGGCGACCGTCAATCCCAAACGGCCGAGCTCAAATATCTCCGCCGATTTGTCGCCAAAGAAAAACCCGGATTTTCTGACCTCCCCATCCAGCCTCAATGCTCGCATTATTTTCGAGGGCACGCGGGACAATTGGACCATGTCCTCGTATCCTCAGACATGAAAGAAATCGCGATTGAGTCAATCCGAGCCACCGGGTATTGCGCCCTGGCCGGTTGCCAGCGCATTCGCGGAGATTACCCATTGGCCTATCGCCGCCTGTCCGATCATTGCCCGCTGGTAGTAGAAATTGCCAACCTCGACGACGATTAATCCCTCCCCACCTCATTAAGGCGGCCAATTCGGTTCAGACTGGGATAGGACCGGCAACCCGTATTCATGAACGGGCGGCGTTGCGCTTGCGGGGGCTGCGTTTCTTCGGTATTCCACCTTCGCCCCAACAAGAAAGGAACGCGGTCAAGAAGGCATGCTCGTCCACCGGTTCAACCGCCAGCGGCGCTAAAGCCAAGCCGACCGCCAGCGCAATGTGATAGCCGACAGACCGTGTGGCCAATGCCCGTTGATAGGCGGGATGAGTACGATTCACCCACACCGTCGATTCAACCAATCGACCAATCTCTTGATCCCCTTCCCGATCTTCGAATTGGATGCCAAGCCCGAACTTGGCTGGACGTTTTCTGCTCCCACGATTCGGCAACAGAAAATCAGACACCACTGAAGCCGTGTCATCTGAATCGCGAGGCTCTCTCCGTGAGTCGGAAGGCGAAGGAGAGGTAGGATCGTGAACGACTAAGATCTCTTCCTCTTCCCGGACATGAGTCCCTTCACCTGGCGTCATGACCGCCCGCATTTCTTCATAGCCACCCGGCCCTCCCAAGGGAAGGCGCTTCTGGCCACCTTTCCGATGCTCTACGAGGGATCCAAGCAAGGGGAAAAGATCGGAAAGATCTTCTAGGACCCGCTCAATATCGCGCTCCAGCGGACGAATTTGGCGGGGCGGGGTTTCTTCAACCGGGCCATCGCTCACGCCCCAATCAGCAAGCTGTCGCTGCACCGCTTCTTGGATAGCTTTTCGATAAGCCAGATAGGTCGCTCCCCGCGTCCCCACTCGAATAAAGTCTCCTTTATTCAAAGTAAGGCAGGCGGCCAAATCCGGCACTTCAATCAACCCCGAAATCCGTTCACGCACATGCGGAGTCAACCCTAACCAATCCCAGCCAGATTTAATGACTTTGCCGAACGTACTGACGGCCAGACCCTGGATATCCTCCGGCAAAGGATGGTCGGTTCGCACCAGGTAGCCCATAGCAGAAGGCTTGCGCTTCCGCAGCAGACGAATTTCCAATGGAGCCTTCTCCCGGGACTCAAAATTTTGAGGCATCACCACGTGACCATTCAGAACAAATTCCACTCCTTCGGGATAGTGCATCGTCAAAATCTTCGAAAAGGTCGAATCCAGGAGAGGCTGAAAATGACGGGCAACGGCCGCACTTAAGAAACCTGGATCTAACAATGGCGAAAGGACATTCTGTAACTTGAGACGCACAGCGGTCCCCTGTTGATCAACCATCCCAATCGGGGAGACCCATTTCCAGGGAGCCCTATGGCGTGAAGATAGGTGCCAACTTGTGGAGACATGTGTCTGCCCCCGCTTGGTCTCTGTCAGGACCTCTTCACAAACCAGCAATCCTAATTTGATCCCCACCCCGGCAAACCCAATTCCCTGTCCTCGCCGCTTGGTACTGGAAGCAATATCGTGATACCGGGCTAGATCTTTCCGCTGCATACCTGACCCGTTATCCCTCACCATCAACGTGCCCTCCGCCGGATCCGTTTCAAGCACAATCCGACTAGCTCCGGAATCCAAAGAATTCGCCACAATTTCGGTGAGAATGGTCTCCTCCACCATCCCTGGATAGGCATCTCGTAAATCTTCCAGGAGGTGCAGAAGGTCAACGCGCGTTTCACCCATCGAGTCCTGGCTCCCTCCAGATCATCCCGGCCTGGATCCCTTCGTAATTTGGGCAACATTGATCCATCGAGCCTCTGCTTCCACAAACACTCGTTTCACCAAAGGATGTTTCGCCTTGATGGCCACATCCAAGGTCGCCACGCATTCTTCCACGACTTCAGACGGCAGGCCATCACGAAAATCCACACTCAGATTCACCAGGATAAATTCCGGCCCCATATGCATCGTGAGCACTTCATTCACGTGCGTCACACCGGAGAGTTGCTTGGCCATGTCCCGAATACTCTGGACCACTTCTTGATTGGCACTTTCTCCAATGAGGAGCCCTTTCGTTTCATGCGCCAACCAGACCGCGGTCCCCCCCAGAATCAACCCAATGATAAAGGTGGCAATCCCATCCAAATACACCATCCCCGTCACTTGCCCCAACCAAATCCCCAAAAATGCCACGACCAGCCCTAGGACCGCCGCCGAATCTTCAAACAACACCATGAAGATGGTCGGATCTTTCCCCCGCTTCACCGCCTGCGTATAGGAAAATTTCCCCTTTGTCTGAGAAAATTCTCTAAAGGCAAAGTACCAGGCCCCTCCTTCAAACACCAAGGCGAACGCCAAGACCACGTAATTGATCAGTGGATCCGTTACGGGCTCTGGATGAAGAATATGGAGTACCCCCTCATACAAAGAAATACCAGAGCCCAAGGCGAAAACCAGAATCGCGACCACAAAGCTCCAGAAATACACTTCCTTGCCATGACCAAATGGAAATTTTTCATCGGGTGGTTTTTTAGCCTTATGCAGCCCGTACAGAAGCAGGACTTGATTCCCCGTATCGACAAGCGAATGGATGCCTTCGGCCAACATCGCGGAACTCCCTGTCATGGCTGAGGCGACGAATTTAGTCACCGCAATTAAGGCATTGCCGATAAGGGCCGCATATATGACTTTTTTTGACGCTGATGCCATTGGACCTCGCTACCTTATGGATTCTAATGTCGAAAATCAGATGAGAACATCTGCGGGTAAACTTTACCCAAATTTCTGAAGAGAAGTCTGATTCTCATGGCCTTTTTGTCACCTTCGGAACCCGTTTCCCCTAAAAAACCACAGAATAGGAGACCTGGCGACTTCCCATGCACCGTTCCCGATCTCCTACCATGCCAGGGAAACTTCTCAACTGAAAACCCTAGGGCAGCCTCCTCACCTTCTCCCGATACCACAACAACTGGGGTTACGCTTAAATTTTTGACACTAAATATAGCATTCAGCTATATTATTCTTCATCTTCCTCTGGGCATTTGAATTTTTCTCGCCATCATTATTCGTGCAGGATTGTACGTGTTCCACATCTAGGGTTTTTAACCTATTTCTTGTTTCGTACCATATTGAGGGAGGCGCATGATGGCCACACAAGTGAAACATGACCATGATATTGCGATTTACCAGAAGGGTCGCAAAAAAGGCCTGGACCACTGGTTTGTTGACGTGACCTGCAATGTCCTGTTGACGCGAACCTATGGCCCTTTTCCTAGCAAAGAGGAAGCCCTTCGCTTTCTTGAAGGCGCGGAATTGGAATTACGAAAACTCTTGGACTTTGAGCTTCGCTTGAAATCAGGCCGGTACAGCCTGGGCATTCCCGAACGGGATAAACTGGGTGGGTGACTTGCCTGGCCGTCTCCGAGTAAAATCAATCCACAGTGGTTTTGCTAGAATCACCCTTAGAAATAACCCATTTCTTGGTATCATCAACCTCCTTCTTCCCTAGGACGTTTTTCCTCCTTGGGCATTGGGCTTGGGACAGGGTGATCGATAAATCCATTTTTCCTTTAACCCTTACAAACGGCAAATTTGAACAACCGAAGTGTGGCTCTAGGGGTCTTCACAAAGGCACCGTAGGCATTGACCATTCACAACCCTCAAACATTCCTCGACCACTACTTAAGACCCATGAACCACAATCGACAAGACTCCATCATCGTATAGATATCTATGGCGCCTAAACATCACTCAGGGTTTTCCAGCGGTCGCACCGTTAAGGCGAAAGACCTTCATTATATCCAGCGCACCGCTGATGCAGAGCTGCTGGCCCACTGTCGAGCTGGACGACCGGCCTATATACTCCATTCCCCGCAAATGGGGAAATCCAGTCTTATTGCCCATACGGCTGAGAACCTGAATGCAACGGGTCACCATGCCGTACTCATCGATCTCAGCCAATTTCCCTTGCCTCCTCGAGAAGAAGAGTGGTTCGACAAAATACTGGGCATTCTCGATGACAGCCTAGATCTTGAGACCGATGCCGCCACTTGGTGCGAACATCACCAGGCACTCCCTCCAGATAGCCGACTCATGCGATTCGTCACGGAAGTCGTCTTGCCCGCAATCACCAGTCCCCTCATCCTGTTTATTGATGAAATCGAACGGACCGAAATGCTGCCTTTCCGTGAGCATTTCTTTACATGGCTGAGCACACTCTATGAAGCACGCGCCACGGATTCAAACTTCTATCGCCTCTCATTTGTCGTCTGTGGGGTGGCCACCCCATCTCAATTAATTCCACCAGGTGGGCCGTTAGTATTTCAATGGAGCCACCGTGTCGTGCTCTCGGACTTTACCCTCCAAGAGATACTTCCCCTAGCTGAAGGCCTTAGTCTGCCAACGGATACCGCGATCGAAGCCGTCACCTGGATTTTTCGATGGACCAACGGCCATCCCTATCTCACGCAGCTGCTCTGTCAGCTGCTAGAGGAACAACATCGGACTGCCTGGCTTGAGTCAGAAGTGGATGATTGTGTCCAACACTTTATTCACAGCCCACAAGGCCTCCGTGAACCGAATCTCCAACTGGTTCGAACCGCGTTAACTGAACCTGATTTGGATGGCGACTCACTCCTCGAACCGTATCTCGCGCTTCTAGAAGGTCGCCGCGACGACCTTCACAAGAATCCATCGGCATTAGAACGACTACGGTTAGTTGGGGTCCTTCGAGAAGACGACGAAGACATCGCCATTCGCAACCCTTTCTATGCAGAAGTATTCTCCACCGATTGGGTGAAACGCCACCTTGCTGTCCCTTCCCAAGTCTCTCCTGCACCCACCCCACAGGCAATTTCTTTACCACCCGACTCTCCTACTCTACAAACCCTGCCCCCACCTCCAGCGCCTCAACAATCCTTTGTCATGGCCGCCAGTTTATTTTTGATCGGCGTCGGCCTCCTCATTTGGTTTCTGCGTGAACCCAGCTCAACGCCACTCCCGGCCACCTCCCCACAGGTTGCCACCCTCTCTACAGAAGGGCCGCGTGCCTCACAGACACAAGAAGCCCTCACACACGCTCAGGAAAAAATTCAACAACTGGAAACGACTATCGCGGAATATCAACGACTCTCGAACGAAGAGCAGGGACGAATTGAGGCCCAACGCAATCAATTGACCACGCAGCTCCAATCACAAGAATCAACACTTTCTGACCTCCTTACCAAAAATGAGGCATTAGAAAATACCCTTCTCGATCACCAGCAGTCTGCCCAACAAGCTCGGTTACAATTCGAATCGGATAAGGCTAAATTAGCCGGGACCTTGGCAGCGGCGACCACCGAACGAGAGGCAGCCCAACTGGAAGCGAAAACCCTAAAAACCGCCCTCCTAAAACAAGCCGCTCTGGCACCATCGGAAATTAAGGAATTACTTGCCGATCGAAAGCAGTTGGAAACCCAGCTATACACCGCCAACAACAAACTCACGAAGGTTGCGCAAACGGCTCAAGAACTGACCGATGAGCTCGCCCAAGAAAAACTCAATGCCCAATCCAAAGAATTACGGCTTGATCGTGAACAGGCAAAGCTTCAAACCCAACTCACGACCCTCCAGGCCGAATTGAAGCACACAAAAGAAACCCTGAGCCGAGCTGAACAGCAATCTCAGGATCAACACACATTGGCCCAACAAGAATTGGCGCGATTACAACAAACCCGTGCTACCCTTCAACACGATGTCACAGAAAAAGAGCGCCTGCTCACCGAACATCAACACCGCCTTGCCGCCTTAGAAACACAAGCGAATGCCTACCAGCAGGATCTCCAAGCTGTGGGAGAAACCAACGCCACACTGACCGCACAATTGCACCATGCCCAACAGGGTGCCACCGAAAAACAGAATCGGGCCACAGAACTTGAGGCAGATCTTCTTCAGCATCAACAAGCTACTGACGCCCAGACGCGTGCACTCCAACAAGAACGCGATCAACTCTCTCAAAAGCTGGTGAAAACCCAGGCTGCCCTGGAGACCACGAACAACCGTATGACCACACTCACCACGCAACTCGGGTCAACCAAACAAGAACTCGAACATCGACAGGTCGCCTTACGAGATATCCATACCGCTTCCACTGAACAAACCAACTTAGCCAACAACCAACTAGCTTCTCTCATGCAGACAAGGTCGGCTTTAGAAACCCGTCTCGAGAGTCAGGAAGAGGCCCTATCACAGGCGAAACAACGTATCGCCGAACTAGAGGGAACAACCGAAACAACGAAGACCGTGTCTCAAGCTCTTGCCGCAAGCCGCACAGAAAATCAGGACCTGGTCGCCAAACTTTCCGCCGCGGAACAGCAATTAGAACGTCTACAAAACACACTGAAGCGTACACCTCCCTCCCGACCACATGTCACTTCTCCTACAGACCCTGAGGGAGCCAAAATCGTTCGAATGCTCCCCCTCATCACAACAGCGTTATCCGCAACTTCCTCAAATACACTTTCTGACAATGCCCATTTGCTTTGGGCTCGCCAGGCGTTCCTCTTCAGCCTTCGAATTGGTGGACAGGAATGGGCCCCTATTGATCATTCGCTCCGAGAAGGATTACACGCTGCGCCCATTCCTCTGAAGGCTGTTGGCGGAAAAATTCATACGTTGACATTTGATCCTTCTGGAGATCATGTGATTGGGGGAACCAGCGAAGGAAACTTGGCGGTGTGGTCCATGGGGCAACCTTTGAAAGCACCACGTCTCTTAACCGGGCATTCCGCCGGGGTTCTATCAGTGGCAGTCAGTCCCGATGGGCAACATCTCGCCTCTGGAAGTTTGGATTCAACGATTCGCCTATGGAGCCTTTCTGAGCCAAACATTCAACCTCGTCTTCTTCGGGCCCATACCAAAGGCGTTACCAGCCTAGCCTTCAGTCCAGATGGAAAACAGTTGGCTTCTGGGAGCCAGGACCACACAATTCGATTGTGGGACTTGCCAAATGACCAACCATTACCCACTACCCTTGGAACCCACACGGGAAGAGTCAATGCCATTGCCTATACGCCCGATGGGAAAATGCTCCTCTCGGGTGGAGATGATCTGACACTTCGAGTTTGGGACCTTCAACGGAAGGACAGTGCCCCAACTCTTTTGAACGGTCATCAACAAAGCATCACGACGATCGCCATGCATCCGTCTGGATGGATCGTGGCAACTGGCAGTCGCGATCAGCGAATTGGCCTCTGGAATCTTCGTCAAGCCTTGCTTTCTCCAACATTTCTGGAAGGTTCATCAGGACGCATTTCACATGTCCAATTTAGCGCCGATGGCACTTGGGTAGCCTCAGTTGGTTCAGACAAAACCGTGCGTATGTGGAATTGGCGTGAGCCAACACAACAACCCATCCAATTTCCTTCACAGAAGGGCGCTTTGGAGGCTTTGGCCATCAGCCCGGATGGGCGAACGATGGCTGTGGGAGGAAGCAGTCAAAACGTCACGCTTTGGTCAGGCACGGAGGTGCTTGCACATGCAGTGTGCGATTCGGCGACAGAAAATCTCTCCTACGAGGAATGGAAACGTATGCTAGGAGGGGAGGTTCAATATGAACGAACTTGCCAGAATTTACCCCTACACCCCTCATTCTTGGAAGAAGGAAAACGATTGGCTAAAGCTGGGTCTCGTAACCAGGCACAACACATTTTCGAACGAGCCAAACAACTCGATCCTTTTTTAGAATTCGATCCTAAGAAAGAAATCGAAAAACTCCTTTCTAAGAAGTCCTCTTAAACACGCGGCTCGTCATTCACCATTACCTGCCAGTCGAAACCATCGCATTTGAATCTCAGGTACACTTATTCAACTAACAGCCCCTGGGAATTTTCCTCAGAATTACGGCTCTCCAAATGAAAAAACAGGAAAACACCAGCTAAAGAATGGGAATACAGGATCCCTTGTAGGGAAATCGACGAGAGAACTACAGGAAGGAATTGCTTTAGTATACGCGATCCAGGTTCAAGACCTGGATAATTTCAGAAATCTATTTGTCACTAAAATAATGAGAAGCCCTGTCCCAAACAACAATACGGCCTGTGGCTCAGGAACTGGGGTCGTCCCTGGAGTCTGGGACCCACCACCACCGCCCATGTTGGAATCCATCGAACCACCGCCATCAGTTGGGGGGGGGACGACAATCACGGCGGGAAACGCGACCAAATCGGTATCGATAGAGAAGTTTATCGAGGATCCTGAGGGGAGTGCCCCATTATTGAGAAAATCCAATTGTAATCCGGCAAACAAATCGCCAAGCGGTGCCGCTCCATTGAGACCTACGGGATTCAAGTACGTGGCCGTGATATCTAATCCAAGCCCGGTATCGATGATATTGAACGGTGTGCCAAATCCTGAAGGCCCGGTTGTTTTCATCACTCCATTAACATCAAATACCGTATCTCCCATTTCCGCGTTGATTACTATCCTGGAGAGACCCTGTCCAGACGTATTTTCCAACTTCCAATTGAAGGCTGACGGGCTAGGAGCCCCACCCAAGGTGTCACCGGAATAGGTGTTTCCTCCCTGAGTTAAAAACCAATCGCTCGTGGTAATCCCTCCAACATTGGCACCCAACACGCCCCATATCCCGTTTTGAGAACTCCCATCAGCAAAGAATACGGTAACTCCCATTCCTCCCATTTCCGCCCCGGTCACATCAACATTCGTGAGTGCGGTAATGTTTTTCGGATTATTCGTATCTGTCACCCAGGTGACAGTATCGCCCCACGCCGAACCGGCAATAAGGAAAATGGCCAGGGATGTCGTGCAGATTAATTGTTTACTCATGGGTGCTCTCATTGAAATTGGTCCCGCCTTCTTGGCAGTAGGGAGTTATTAATCATTATGCCATATTAATGGTCTTATCTTACCGTTACCTCAACAATTTCTGCAATGTGGTCCATTGGCGCTCGTCACTCCCCAAACAAGAAAAAATTTCTGGCGTTCAGGTTACCAAAAATAATTGCAAATACATGAAAAATAATGATTTTCTCGGCATCTCATCACTGCAGAGTAACCTTGCCTCCACCCTGAACCGACAGAATAGCCGAATTGGGACCTACATTGACCGAATTTTGTGCGGACCCAAGGCCCCCAAATGGGTTAAACGTGGGCGACACCGACACATCCGCAACATCCCCAGCTATCCGCCAATCGGAGTTGGCAAAAAGAGAAATACATCCGCCCGCCGCACACAAATTATTAGCAATATTTAAGACATTCGGTCCGCTTCCAAACTCAACCAAAGGACCATTGGAAAGAGAAAAAGAGGAGCCAGCCCCTTGAACATTCACCAGTACTCCACCGTTCAGGGACAATGAACTGCCCTCATTCAAAAATACCAAGGTCCCATCCACGATCATGGATCCCCCGGCCGCGACCGTGAACAAATCCCCGTTTACCACCATCGAACTCGCATCGAGTCGCACCAATGCATCACCCGCCATAAGGTTGGCTTGGAACTTGGCATTTCTCCCGGCTACTCTTCCAAAATCTCCTTCCGTGGTCATCGTACTTCGAATCATGGCAATTAACGGAGAAGAGGCATTAAGCAGGGCTTGGTCCAACGTTCCGGTTTGACCTGCGGTGGCGGTCGACCCCACAAATACCCCGGTCGTGACCTCGGCAGACCCATCAATCATTTCAATAACAGGGATCCCACGGCGAATATCATTACCCATCTGATCCTGTCCAATCACGCGTGTGGCCGTGGGACCAACCAGGGTCCCATCCAAAATCGCCAACAACGCGGTCGTCACTCCAGCACTCGCCGGCTCAATCCGGCTTCCATCCAAGATCGCCAACACGCGATCCTCGACCGTTAACAATGCCGGGTTCCCGGGTTCACCCAACACCGATACGGCCGTACCGTGAATGGGGGACCCAATCCCTGGATCGAGTCCGGAAAAACTCTGACTGGTCTTTTGTTGAGTGGCGATTCCCACGTGAGTATTCACCAACACCACCCCTTTGTTCAAAGTCACCTGCTGATTCGCCCCGGGCGTCGGATCGAACATTGAAGCACTTCTCACCTGAATGGTGCCATCAACACCTGCATCGGCATCAGGGTTCGAAAATGTTCCGTTCTTGCCCACCGTTAAAATAATCTCAAAACAATCCAACAATGATTCACACGAAACCGTGGCTCCCGATTCGGGAACCGAGGCTAAAATATTATCCGGATCGATCGAGGCAGATCGCGCAAATTGGGAAAGCTGCTGAGCTTGTTGTTGACGATCGGAGCTTTCCACCCCTAATTGAACGGATGGGGTGCCAGCCTGATTAAAACTAGAAAATTGAAGCGGGAGCTGCTGATTCGAAACACTACCGCCCCCATCCGTGCCCAGATCTTTGACGGCAAAGTTATTCTGCGGAGCCTTACCCAGATGAGGGGCATCGGCCAAAAATCCGCTGTCGGCCAAAAGCAATTCCTTGTCCGCTCTAAAATTTCCGTCAAGGAACGTTAAAAGACCCGGTCCGCCGGCAATGCCACCTGGTGGGAATAAGGTTCCGATGATCTGAATGTTTTGTCCTGGAGTTAGTTCGCCGCCGCCGCCGCCAGTGGACGGAAGCTCGGTAATGATACATTGGCCGGGAACCGAACATGGCGGTGTCGTGGTGGGAGGCACAATAGCAGGAGCACTACCAGAACCGCCAAAATTAGCCGCAGTGGTGGCCAAAATCACCTGCTCATCGACATCCCCATCTTCGGTATCCGAACCGACCAACGCTCGCTCGAGTGCGAGGGCTTGCGCCATCTGTTTTTTCTTAATGAGTTTTTTAGCCGCTTCAGGAATTTCGCAATGTTGGCCCACAGCACAAATAGTCCGCCAATCGGCTATCTGATATTCATTTCCCATGGCACGCAGAGCACCATTGAAAAATCCAACACATTGCCCAACCGGGACCTCCTTCTGTTCCCGGGCACCAGACTGCGTTCCCGGATAATCCACCTCTAACGTGCCTTCTTTGACACAAAAGGTTTCTAACAAGGCCACCTTTCCCGCTTGGGGAGATTGTGCTTGAAGACTCGTTCGAACGACAAAAGACCTTTTAGGTCTAAGCTCTTCAGCCGTCTCGCTTAACGTTGACTGGACCGCAGCCGTGATCAGTCCACCCGTCGTCTTCCCACGAATATTAGGAGTCGAGAATGAGAGGGCTGCTTGACCTGTGCCTTGTTGAGGAAGCGACCATTCTGCCGCTCCGACATGGAGATCGACCGAAAAACTTCCATCAGGCTTTTTACCCAACATCGCCTCAGAATATTCCTGCAGGGTAATCAACCCTTGATGGTCAAGCAGTAGTTCCGCCACCGACTCTTCCTCAGTGGTAATCACATCTCCTGCAGATAGGGAATCTCGGTATTTTGGAGAATACCCCGGCTGATCTGGTCTATCTGGTTGCACGGTCACCACGCCCCGCAACCCTGCAATTCGTGCCTGGCTGGCGGGAGATTCCTGTGCCTTGGCCTCTGATAAGAAAAGAACTCCAAACCACGAAGGTCCCACAATCTGGAAACCAATCAAGAACGTCAAAAGAACTTTGTGAAAAATCATCAGTCTAGGTTTTTTCCTCATGGCTGGGGTGTCCTGTTTGAAAAATGACGCTGAGAGTAGCTTGCTTCATGTTCGTCAGTATTCAGAGAAGACTCTAAGGGTTTCTATCAAATTTCTCGTCTTGTTGTCTATTACGCGAAAGTGGTACCGGATAATCAGATTCCCCGGTTTTCCCTGCATCTTTCTTCTCATTGTTCCCCACTCATCATCTGCACCATGGGCCATTGAAGATGAAGAACTTTTCCAACCAGACTCAAACACCCTAAGCAAGGACTGCCTCCCATGAACTTCCTGACAATTTCTGGACGAAAAAAGAAACCTGTCATCAATTCTTCCCACATCATGACCGACACATGTACACATGCTGTCCTTCTTCCTTAACCTCATCGTTTCATAACTTGAAAACAGGGTGCTGATGCCTGAACTGCTTCACATGATGCAACAGATACGTACACGGACCCTGCTCGTAGTGGCAGGATGCGTGTGTGGATTGATCCTTGTCGGGTGCAGCCAACAAAGCCGGTACATGGAAACCCACGAGATTGCCAACCTCAAAGTGGTCTTTTTAGATGATCAAAGCTTGCAAGACATGTGGAAAACAAAGACAGGACAACCAGGCATCCAGTTTCAACCGTGGCTGCGAGGGGATTTGGCGTCAGTAAAAACCGTCAGAGGGTTTTATGATTTTTCTACAGAAACGCTCTATTGCCCAAAATGGAATTACGAAGTCTGTGGTCACGAGCTTCATCATGCCGCATTAGGCCATTTTCATCCGAGCGAGTAAGGCCCCTCATCCTACCCCCGGTGGGTACTCCCTCACTAAGAAGCTGGGGCAGACCCCTTCGATTGTTCCTTTAAAAAAGGTTGTAACTGGCCATAGGCTTGCCGCAACACACCTGCATCGTGATCCCAGGCTTCCATAAACAACGCAAAACGCTCTTTATCATAACGTCCCGGCATCCAGGCCATGGCGAAAAGATTGCCTTCCTCGGACCAATACAACTGCATGACCGAGAGCTGCTTGCCCAGCACATTGGTCACCACATACCGCGATCCAACATCCAAATGCGGTGATTTTCCTGGAAATCCCGTTTGTACACGAATCCCGCCAAACGCATTCGTAAAATACAAATGGATTTTTGACAAATGTTTCGCTCGAAGGCCCGCTTCAACTCGATCGCATTCAAATCCTAAAAACTCCAGATGCTCAATGATTGGCTCCTTGGTGGTCGTCGATTCGGCATAGATCACCCCACAACCAAAAAGGAAAAGGAGGCCGCACACGATCGCAAGGCCCCATGGTTGAGGTCGCGGGGTACCATCAGCAACACAACCGCCCCTGCCATTCTTCCTCAGGACTTCCATACCCTACCTCCTTGCCCCACTAAGTGGCCCCTCAAAACTCTTGAAACCCTCGGTTATCCACAGCAAACCCGTATTCCCAGATGATTGACGACCCCTATCAAATTGACAAAACTCCATAAAAATTTGTAAACCCTTGCCCTTATTGTAGGCATCGTTCTAACCTGAAGTAAATTTTTCCTGGAAATTGTCTGCGATTGAACCAGGATGTATCGTATATTTCTGTCATTATTATTCGCCAAACAGACTCGTCGAACAGGATCGGGAATGATCAATCATTGTCTTCAAAAAACCTCCGTACTCTTCATGATTCTCCTCGTGCTCACCACCGGATGGGAAACCCCGTCCGTCTGGGGGCAACGGGCCGATGCCAATGTCCTCGCGGCCAACGCGGCCATAGCCTATGACGACACACGGTACGATGACGCCTTAATCCTGTTAAACCAAGCCCTCGGGCTCGACCCACAACACGAACGAAGCCTTTTTTACAAAGGGTTGGTGTACCTCGCACAAAAAAGACCGGAACAGGCCATTGCTCCTTTGCAAACCGTTCATCAACTCCGGCCAGACGACCTCGATATTCAACATCATCTTGGCATCGCGCATTTTGCCGTGGGCGACTATGACAAAGCCCACCCGTTTTTGGAGACCGTATACGAGCACGATCCGGAAAGAGAAAACATCGGCTATTATGTCGGATTTTTACGGTATCGCGATAAGCAATACGGGCAAGCCGTTGAAGCCTTCGATCGAAATCAAACCCCCAGCGCGGACATCCAGCAACTCAATGGTTTTTATCGAGGACTCGCCCTGGGCGTTCTCGGACTTCCCAACGAAGCCCTCACCGAATTGGAGCAAGTGCAACGAACCCAAACCATTTCTCCTCTCACACAAGCCTCGATTCGTATTCGGGAAGCCCTCTCCTCAGGGCAGCTCTTTAGTGGACAAAAGCGCTTTCGATTTCAGATCAGTGTTGGAGGCTTCTACGATGACAATGTCAAAATTAATCCGGACCGTGTAGGAACCATCCCCATTCTAAATCCACCCAATGATCCCAACCCCATTATTGCCAGCCTGCGCATGCGAGATACCACCGCCCCAGGATTTTTAACTACGGCCCGAGCCGATTATTCCTTCATACGACAGGGGCCCTTTGAAGCCACCGCGACATATTCCTTCTTCCAAACGCTCCATGGCGAAGGGTTCAATGAATTTAATATTCAAGACCATTTAGTCGGATTAGCCGGATTCTACCGAGGTGTCGTCGCTGACCTTCCCTTTCAACTGGGGGTGCAATATGCCTATGACTATTTATTCTTAGACATGAAGGGATTTTTATCCCGCCATACCCCCACCGCCAGTGCAACAGTCATCCTGCCAACCTTCACGCTCCCGGGTATTGGAACGGTCGGCAATCTCACGACCGCTCTCTATCGTTATCAAGTGCAAACATTTTTCCGGGAAATCGGAAATCGCGATGTTCGATTTGCCGGAGAACTTCGTGATGGATACAACAATACGCTAGGGATCATCCATGCCTTTCGAATCGCCAGCGATAAGCTCTTGTTACGGATCGGCTATCAATATGACAACGAAAGTACGGAAGGCGCGGCGTTTTCGTATAGGGGTGATCGACTTCTCACAGGCGCTCAACTTCAGCTCCCTTGGGGAAAGATGAGCTTGCGATACGATTATGATGTGCATTGGCGAAATTATAAAAACAACCAAACCACGCTCATTTTCACCGACCGTAATGGAAGACTGACTGAACGAGACGACCGCCAACAAACCCATCTGGTTCAACTCACCAAACCACTCCCCTATAATCTCTCCCTCACGGCCCAATATCAGGGCATTCGGAGCAAATCGGATATTCCCCTGTACGATTACACGAAAAATTCTTGGACCATGATCCTCACCTGGACCTATTAACCTACTCTCCTGAAAATCCGGTGGCCTAGGAGCCAGACGGTCACCGGAAGACCGATCCAGATCAACTCACTGATCAACACACCTAAGCCCCAAGACGAAAAAAATTCTGCCGCGCCAATTGGCGAAACCCTGATGGGTCTCCACGGAAAGAAATAGCGTGTGTCATCGAATGGTGCGAAAAAGGCAATGCCTAACCCGCCATCCGTGAACGCATCTAAGAGGCCATGAGACAGGGTGACAAGCCCAAAATACATCGCCATTTTTCCATACAGAATACCCCAACCGGGAACGGCTGGAACGGCCAATTTAGGAACGACGATTCCAACCAACATTGCAAAGGCGATTGAATGAGTCACCCCGCGATGACCCAACAAATGCTCATAGGGGATCCCCAGCACCAGTCCCACCACATCCGCATCCGGCAACACACAACACAGCACGGTCCACACCCAAAACCTCGTGGAGGCCCGAGCCGGATTCAGCGTCTTGCCCATCGCATAGGCCACGGCTACATGTCCAAAGGCTGACGCCATCCGTCTCCTTTTTCAGTTACTTGTTGCTATCAGGATTCCTCTCCTTTGTAAGGAGAGGAGAGGTGAGGTAAAGTCTTCCTTTCACCAGGATGATGGTCGAATCAGAACCGAATCGCACAAAAGCATGAAGGGAAATTCTTTGTCGGGAACACCATTCTTGCTCACATGGGCCCTACCAACATTCAACGTCAACATCAATAATGCCCTGACTCATTGGCCCAAAGGTGCCTGCCGAATAGTCACAAGCCTTCTCTGGACTGCGCTGATCTTTGGTGGTTTTCCTGGGTGTTCATCGATTTCCAATGACCAGACGAATCACTCCGGAAAGCCAATTTCTGCTTCGGCCGCGCCAAAATCAATTTACGATTCTTGGACCCGTACCTCGCAGTATCTCACGATGCGGGATGGGGTCAAGATTGCGGTAGACGTCTACGTCCCTGACGGACTGAAACCAGGCCAGAAAATTCCAACCATTCTGCATCAAACTCGCTATTGGCGAGCCTTTGAATATCGCTGGCTCATTGGGCTGTTCAATGCCGACCGC
>Ga0224496_10001019_pt1 | contig 18035 bp, 19 predicted proteins | sample SF_Jul11_sed_USG_2_FD_168127 | JGI IMG/M metagenome (GOLD analysis project Ga0224496, IMG submission 168127) | Sediment microbial communities from San Francisco Bay, California, United States - SF_Jul11_sed_USGS_8_1 | ecosystem: Environmental > Aquatic > Marine > Sediment | place: USA...
ACCACACGATCTCCTGGTGCAGGATACGAGTCGATTTTGGCAGAGGAGCGGAATTGAAGCGTCAGTCGGAGCTGAAGGGATCGATGTGAAAATAGAGTCGCTGGTCTCGGTGATTGCGGGAGGGGTCGCCTTTGATTCGCCTGTGATGGCTGGGGGAACGGGCAAGCCGAGCAAGCCGGGGACGGTTTTTGAGCTCTTTGATAGTTTTAGCAGTCTTGGAGAAGCCAAATATGTTCGGAGGATTCCTTATCTGCTGCATTTCGATGGATCGGTTCGTGGGTTAAGCGTCGGTGCACCGGTAGAATTGAAAGGCATCAAAGTTGGGATTGTCACTGATATCGCGATGGAACTCGATCCGAAAACGCTGAAGTTTCAGGTACCGGTCGCGATTGAAGTACATCCCGACCGGATTCTGACGCTGGATGTCTTGGAAGCATTGGATCAGATCAATTCCGAAGATCCCTATTCAATAGGCCGTATGTTGGTGGAAGAGCATGGGTTGCGCGCGCAACTGCAAACTGGAAGTCTTCTGACCGGACAACTGTTCGTGGATCTTGATTTCTATCCCGACCTTCCCCGAATGACGCTGAGCATGACCAGTAAGTATCCTGAAATTCCGACCGTGCCTTCGACCTTAGATGAATTCAGGCGAACGGCAACGAATGTCTTGGAGGAATTGCGACAACTGCCATTAGATAAAATTGCGCACGAATTATTGGAGACACTCAAAGGAACCAAACGGCTAGCGAATTCGCCTGACCTGACCCATGCCGTGCAGACCTTGAGTGCGACGCTAGAGGATGTGCAAAAACTCACATACGACGTCAACCAGACGGTGGATTCTTTGGCGACCAGTACAGAAAGAACCTTGGCGGCGGCGAGAGCGGCCTTAGAAGTGGCTGACCCCAACTCTCCGACAGCGGTCAACCTGGCCAATACCTTAGAAGAACTCGCGGCCGCTGCGCGCTCCATTCGAGTCTTGGCCGATTATCTAGAGCAGCATCCCGAGTCGTTAGTGCATGGGAAAAACGAGTGAGGAGGATTAGGCGATGATGCGAAGTATTCGTGGCCTCTGTGTGGTGACCGTCGTCATGTTGAATGTCTGGGGATGTGCCAACACACAGCCCACTCATTTTTATCTCTTGCGTGGGATGGAGGCTTCCGAACGTTCCACCATGTTAGAAGCCAAGAATTCTAGTCTATCGTTGGGGTTGGGCCCGATCAGTCTTCCCAAGTATTTGGATCGACCACAAATTGTCACCAGAATCAGTTCTCATGAAATCGATCTGGCCGAATTCCACAAATGGGGGGCACCCTTGAAGGACAATCTGTCCAGTGTGCTCCTTGAAAATCTTTCGATACTCCTCTCAACCAATCGGATCGTGGAGTATCCCTGGAACCGATCAAACCTTCCTGACTACCAGTTATCCTTGGAGGTCATGCAATTTGACGGAACCAAAAGCCAAGTAGCCTCTCTCAATGTTCGGTGGCGTTTGGCGGGCGATGATGGGAAAAAGGTGCTTCAAGAAAAGACTAGTCAATTTTCAGAAGTCATAGGAGGTTCGGATTATGTAGATTTGGTCGAGGCCATGAGCCGAATGCTCGCCACCTTCAGCCAAGAAATCGCCGAGGCCCTCACATCCCGTTCGTCGACGAATTCCCTGAAATAAGATCTAGGGGTGGATTGGTTGTGAGGAGGATAATTCCTGGGGGGATTGGAGCGCTAATTCAGGCCCAAATCCGCGGTGGTGGCTTGGAGGGCTCCTTCCTGAGAGATTTCTTTGAGGGTATCCGCTATGTGATCGGTCCTTCCTATGGCATCTTGCAGAACGACGACCTGGAGGCGAAGGTTGCAGGCATCCGAGACGGTTTGCTTGAGACAGTCTTGAGTGGCCGGTCCTAGCACAAAGATCGTTTTCACATTCAGATCTTCTAGTCGATCAGCGAGACTACTTCCTTCAAATCCCGATCTGGCATCTTTCTTGGGGTCGGTCCCTTTGGAAATGACCATCATGCCTGGGGGCATGACCAAATCCGAATGAAATTGCGCGCCACGCGATCCTTGGACGCAATGGGTTGGATAAGGTCCCCCTTGTTCAATAAACGAACAATGATTGGGTGAATGCCAATCTCGTGTGGTGAGAATTGCCCATCCCTGTCGACTGAAATGTTTAATGTAGGTGTTGATGACCGGTATGAGATTCTTGCCTTCAGGCATGCCCATTGCCCCACCTGGGAAAAAATCATTTTGGGGGTCGACGAGAAGAAGAGCTGAGTGACGGTCAGGTTGGGGAATGGAGGATGGAGTTGATGGAACGGATTTAGAGTCCTTGGAGATTTTCATGTTGCTTAGGCGACAATTTCTGTCCCGATGCCTTTGTGGGTGAAAATTTCGAGTAGAATGGCATGAGGCACGCGTCCATCGATAATATGGGCTTTTTTTACCCCTCCTTGCAGAGCTGATAAACAGGCATGGACTTTTGGGAGCATGCCTTCGTTAATGACTTTTTTCTTCACCATCCCTTCCATGTCTTTCCGGGACAACGTGGACACATGGTTGCCTTTGGCATTTCGGATGCCTTTCACATCACTCAACATCAGTAGTTTCTCAGCCTGAAGCGCGGCGGCCAAACTTCCCGCGACCAGGTCGGCATTGATGTTATGTGTTTTCCCTTTCGCATCAACTCCGATGGGAGCAATTACTGGAATAAAATTGGCCTGTTGCAGTGTCAGCAATAATTCACTGTTCACGTGGCTGACTTCCCCCACGAGACCATAATTTTCCGATTGGAGGGCTTCCGTCGATCCACTATAACGGTGGAAGAGACTTTTCGGATTAAACGATTTGGTGGTGAATAACCCACCGTCTTTTCCTGTGAGTCCAACGGCCTTGCCGCCATGCTGATTTAGGAGGGCGACAATTTCTTTGTTGATGCGCCCGCCTAACACCATTTCCACGACGTCCATCGTGGGTTCGTCGGTGACACGAACGCCATGAATAAATTTGGCTTCAATGCCGAGGGTGTCCAGCATCTTATTGATTTGCGGCCCACCTCCATGGACGATGATGGGATTGAGCCCAACATATTTGAGCAACACCACATCTTCGGCAAACCCTTCCTTGAGATCTTCTGCCACCATGGCATTGCCGCCATATTTAATGACAATAGTCTTTCCCGCAAAATTCCGAATATAGGGAAGCGCCTCGATCAGGATATCGGCTTTTTTGATAAGTTTGTCCATGGGTTGTGTCGATGGTGTCTCGTTATAAGATGAATCGGCTGAGATCTTGGTCTTTCACAATATTTTGTAATTGATCTTTGACGTATTGAGCATTGATGGGCACACTTTTCTCCGGAAGATCTTGGGCTTGGAAGGATACGTCTTCCAATAAGCGTTCCACAATCGTGAATAGTCGTCGGGCACCGATATTTTCCGTACGGTCATTCACCTCCACTGCGGTGGCTGCAATTTCTTCAATACCATCAGGTGTAAATTCCAGTGAGATGCCTTCGGTTCCCAGGAGAGCCTGATATTGTTTGATCAGGGCATTCTTGGGTTCCGTGAGGATCCGGATTAAATCCTCTTTGGTGAGGGGTTCCAGTTCGACGCGTATAGGAAACCGGCCTTGTAGTTCAGGGATCAGGTCTGAAGGTTTGGCCACGTGAAATGCGCCCGCTGCGATAAACAAAATATGGTCGGTTTTGACGAGCCCATGTTTCGTATTGACGGTGCAACCTTCCACAATCGGCAACAGATCACGTTGGACGCCCTCTCGAGAAATGTCCGGACCATGGTGTTTTTCTTTGCCGGCAATTTTATCAATTTCATCCAGAAACACGATGCCGGATTGTTCTGTGCGGGAGATCGCTTCTTTGGTGACCTCTTCCATGTCAATGAGTTTTTGCGCTTCTTCATGCGCCAAAAACTTGAGGGCCTCTGAAACCTTCATACGCCGGTCTTTTTTCTTCCCTGGCATCATCCCGCCCAGCATTTCTCGGAGGTTGTGTTCCATGTCTTCCATGCCGCCGATATTGGAGATGATCCCGACCGGTAATCCCCCACGTTCTTTGGTCTCAATCTCCACCATGCGATGATCGAGTTTGCCTTCTTCTAATTGCTTCCGAAGTTTTGCACGTGTCGATTCTTGCGGGTCGGGTTTTTTAGGTGACGTCGTGTCGGACGATTCGTCATCATCCTCATCGCTCGGCTCAACGGTTGAGGCCGACGGGGAGGGGGGGAGCAGGATATCCAGTACGCGTTCTTTGGCCATCTCTTCGGCTTTTTGCTGAACTTTTTCGAGATAGGCCGTTTTCACTTGGTTGATGGAAATATCCGTCAGGTCTCGGATGATCGATTCTACATCTCGTCCCACGTAGCCCACTTCCGTAAATTTGGACGCCTCGACTTTAATGAATGGGGCATCAGCTAGTTTAGAGACGCGACGAGACACCTCTGTTTTGCCGACTCCTGTGGGGCCGATCATAATGATATTTTTTGGTACAATTTCTTCACGAAGTTCGGGGTTGAGCTGTTGGCGGCGCCACCGACTGCGTAGCGCGATGGCAACCATCCGTTTGGCATCTTTTTGTCCAATGACATAGCGGTCAAGTTCTTCCACGATTTGGCGCGGAGTCATAGAATCGAGCTTTGGGGTCGAAGGGGATAGTTCCTGTTCCATATGTTATGTCGGTAACTCCTCAATGACGATATTATGGTTGGTGTAAATATCGATGCTCCCGGCAATTTGCATGCTTTGCTCAACGATTTGCTTGGGCGCCAGGTCTGTTTGTGCCAGTAGTGCTCTGGCAGCAGCTAACGCGTAGGACCCTCCCGAGCCAATGGCTAAAATGCCATCTTCAGGCTCGATGACATCACCCGTGCCGGAAATAATAAAGGACTGTTCATGGTTGGCTACAGCGAGAAGAGCCTCCAGTCGTCGAAGCACGCGGTCCGTTCGCCAGTCTTTGGCCAGTTCGACGGCAGCGCGGGTGAGTTTTCCCCGATATTCTTCTAATTTGGCCTCGAACTTTTCAAAGAGGGTAAAGGCATCGGCAGTCGCTCCGGCAAATCCTGCCAGGACTTGGCCTTGATGCATCGTGCGAAGTTTTCGCGCATTGCTTTTCATAATGGTGGTGCCGACCGTCACTTGACCGTCGGAGCCCATGGCCACGATTGGGCCCTTCCGCACACAGAGAATGGTGGTGGAACGAATGATCATGGTGTCAGGTTGTCTCCTTCTGATGTGAGGTGAGGGAAGCACCTGATCGTGGATGTGCGCGATCATACACCGACATCAGTTGATCGGTCGCCACGTGTGTATATTTTTGTGTCGTGGCTAGAGAGGCATGGCCTAATAACTCTTGGATAGCTCGCAAGTCAGCTCCTTCATCCAGTAAATGGGTCGCAAAAGAATGGCGAAGGGTATGTGGGGTCACTGTTTTCGGGAACCGGTCTTCCGTGTGTTGTTTGAGGAAGCGTTCAACGCTTCGAGTAGTGAGGCGCCCACCCCGCATGTTTAAAAAGAGTGGCTGTGGCCCTGAACGAGGAGGCCGTCCATTGCTGGCTTTCTTCCCTTTGGATATGTCCCTGGGACTCAATTGGCGTTGGTAGTCGAGTATGGCTTCTGCGGCGACTGTCCCAATCGGGACTCTGCGTTCCTTTTTCCCCTTCCCGCGCAATCGAATGAATTGAGTCTCAAGATCCATGTCGTCCCAATTTAATCCGACTAATTCCGACACTCTGGCCCCACTTGAATACAGCGTTTCCAGCATAGCCTGATTTCTGGCTTGGATCCATGTTTGGGGGGGAGGGGAATCCAACAGTGTGGCGGCTTCGTCTTTGGTCAGCACGGTTGGGAGGTGTGTCCCTAGTCGTGGTGATCGAACGGCTGCGGCGGGATTGTGCGTGATGCGGCCCTCTTCCAGTGCATATCGAAAGAAACTTTTGAGACAGGCCAATTTTCGAGCAAGAGTGGTTTTTTTCAGCCCTTGATCACTCAAGTGTTTCAAGTAGGATCGGACATGCAACGTATGGATAGCATCGGGTTGCGGATCAGAATTCGTATGAAAAAACTGCGCTTGAATGTGTGCCAAAAACTGTTGAAGGTCAGACTGATAATTGCGATGGGTTTCATCCGACGCCCCTCGTTCCAATTGCAGATAGAGTAGGAAAGCTCGAATGGCGTCATTCATCGTGAAAGCCCGGATTGCGCCGTCCATGATTGGAATTCGGAAATCGCTCGTTCTTGAATAGCTTGCCGTTTCTTCTGTTTGTCTCGAATAGGTTTTTCGAATGGCGGAAACAAGCCAAAATTGGTGTTGATGGGCTGAAAATATTTCGGCTCACAGGTTGTGATGTAGTGGAGCAGGGCTCCATGTGCGGTCGTTGGCGGCGGCGTCAAGAGATCCTGCCCTGCTAACAAGCGAGCGGCATTTATCCCAGCCAGGCCTCCGCTAGCCGCTGCCTCGACATAGCCTTCAACCCCAACCAATTGTCCGGCGAAAAAGATGTTGGATTGTTTCCTTAATTGCAACGTGTCTTTCAAGAGTATTGGCACATTAATGAACGTGTTGCGATGAATGCTTCCACAGCGCAGAAATTCAGCCTCTTCCAATCCGGGTATCATGCGAAATATTCTTTTTTGTTCTGGGTAGGTGAGCTTGGTTTGGAAGCCAACCAGGTTGTAACAGGAACCATGTTGGTTTTCTGCTCGTAATTGTAACACGGCGAAGGGCCGTGTCCCGGTTTTGGGATCAATCAGCCCCACGGGTTTCATGGGCCCGAAGGCCAGGGTTTGTCGGCCACGGTCGGCCATCACCTCGATGGGCAAGCATCCTTCAAAATAGGGAATGTTTTCAAATGACTTGGGTTGGACCCGGTCGGCTTGGATGAGGGCGTCGTAGAATTGGTTGTAGGTTTCCTCGTCCATGGGGCAGTTGAGATAATCGGCGGTACCTTTATCATAACGGGAGGCCCGAAAGATTCGGTCCATGTTCAGTGAATCGGTATCGACAATCGGGGAAATGGCATCAAAGAAATACAGATTTTTCGATCGCGTGAGCTGCGTGATGGCTTCAGAGAGTTTGGGCGAAGTTAACGGACCCGTCGCAATAATGCATACCGCATCTTCCGGAATGTCTTGAATTTCCTCGCGAAGGATTCGCACATTGGGATGTTCACTCAGCGCTTGCGTGATTTTTTGAGAAAATTGTTCGCGATCAACCGCGAGGGCGGCCCCTGCTGGAACGGCGACGTCATCAGCGACTTTGATGATCAACGAACCGAGTTGGCGCATTTCTTGTTTGAGAATGCCAGGCGCACTCAGGGGATCGTTCGAGCCTAAGGAATTGGAGCAGACAATTTCGGCGAGTTGGTCGGTCTTATGGGCCGCTGTTTCCGTTTTTGGACGCATTTCATAGAGGGTGACCTTTGCCCCCTGATTAGCTGCCTGCCACGCCGCTTCGGAGCCAGCGAGCCCGCCTCCTATAATGACTACATCTTGACGCATGGGTGTGGACTTTTAATCAAAGGGTGAAACAACTCAATGACGGTGATTTGATTCTAAAAATGGCGAAAAAAAGGTGTCAACCTTCACATGAGACACATAAGCCCGTCAAGGCTTGCAGGACGCGTTCATGACAGTCTTTGGTCGTGGCCAAGACGCCATGCAGGTTACGATATTCATTGGTGCCATATTGAATAGGGTTCCCATGGATGTCAGTAAAGCATCCTCCCGCACCTCGCAATATCGCTTCTGGAGCACAGGCATCCCAGGATTTGGTATAGGGCCCTGGTTCCATATACAAATCAGCGCCACCATTGGCAATGAATCCTATCTTTAGTCCTACGCTTCCCATGGGGTGTTCCTCTTGAATATTGAGGGTTTGTTTAACAGCTGAGAGCCGCGGAGAACGATGCGATCGAGAAGCCACGAGGGCTAGGGCGGTAGGGTCCTTGACCTGTGTGGCCTTTAAAGGATGGCTTGCCCCCTCATGCTCCATCCAAGCCTCTCGGTCAGTAATGCCAGCAAATAATAGGTCTTCTGTTGGCCGATACACCACACCTAATTTGGATTTGCCATCGGCAGTTAAGCCAATCATGATGGAGAACTCCCCATTACGGGCAATAAATTCTTTGGTTCCATCCAAAGGATCGACATACCAAATTCTTCCTGTTTGCTGAGAACAAGTTGGCAGGGGACTTTCTTCAGCGACAATTCCATCTTCGGGAAAATGGGCTGCAAGCCCTTCAACGATAAGGGTATTGGCCAGTTGATCAGCTTCGGTAACCGGATCATTGGTTCCTTTATAGGAGACCGAAAATTCTTGTTTGTAGATGTTCATGATGATTTCCCCCGCCTTCCTGGCTAGGCTTGAGGCAATCTCGAGTTCCCGAGTCCAATTTGTCATGCTCTATCCTTACCAAAGGTTGAAAGAGTTCCTTCTCTCAGGCTGATATGAGAGAATGGAGGATGTGATGTCCTGGGTGTGGCCACCTTGTTAACTGTGGGTGTTGGGATGCTACGCATTGCCGTTTTCATAGCCTTGTTACTCATTGTTCTGGTGGCGGTGTATTTCCCCAGGTTTCGCCGCACGTTAGGTATGACGATTGTCGTATTGTTTGGAGCAATTGGTGTCATTATTTGGCAGGACATACAGGAACGAGGTCAGGAGTTTGAGCGGATTTCGTTGGAACAGGCCCAACTCTCACAAATGCGGAATCGCCCAGGGTTGAATGGGCGGTCGTTTGTGGTAGAGGGCCGTATCCAAAATCTTGACACCAACTATACCATACTATCCTTGGAGCTTCAGGCTACTGTTAAAGATTGTACTCTAGGAAAGTGTGAAATTGTTGGGCAGGGGCAGATAACCTTTCCAGTGGAGGTGCCCTCGACCCAATCGAGAGATTTTTCTGTGACGATACCGTTTGCTGTGATTCCTAAGATCAGAGGCGAGGCAGCCTGGGAATATGAAATAGTTAAAATCCGGGCTCGTTAATCCAAGTCTTTACCCTAGAATTGACAATATTTACACGGGCTTTTTATACTTTTCGCCGTTCCTGGGTTATACGCCAATTGCGTAGGTCAAAAGACTCATCTATTTGATCCCGAAAAGTCCAAGATTCTTGGTGGCTGGGTCTTTTTTAGCCTTGAGAATTGCGCTCGACCTCATTACCATATACTGTTTGGACTGAACGAAGAATAATATATTGTGCACATTCTTGAAAAATGGAGACCTGTCGAACGATGACCACATCTTATAAGGTAATGCCCGGCCCTGAGCACTTTTTACCTCCTTCAGCCTCGTCGATGGGTATTCGGTTGCCCGACCCAGGGCAAGCGCATATTCACGGGACCATTGTTCCAGAGGAAGAAGCGATGGAGCAGGCTGCCAGACAATTTCTTTCGGCCAAGGTCCCAACCGTTTTTCCCGGTCCCTTAGTGTTGTGGGCTTGGAACGAGAAAGCGGCCAAAAAAGCAAAGGCCGTCAGGCACTTATATGAAACGATTAAGGAATGTGTGGACCCTAAGCTTCAGCAAGCGATGCTCATCCCCATGCCGGACTATCGTCCCAAGTACCCCAAGATTAATCCAGAAATTGAAATTAATCCAAATCATCCCAATCTCACCATTTGGCATAATAAAATTGATGCCTGTATGTTTGTGGGTGTGCATTGTCATCAGGCCAACCTCTCACTCAAAATCATTCGAGGGGGGACGAACTGTTATACGGTCGCGATGTGTGCCCAAGCGGGCCACGAGGATGCCATGCTTTCGTTCCGAGATGCCACAGCCGAAAAGATAGGGAGATTGGCGGATTGGGTCAAAAAATTGAAGGGATCTGTGCCTCCCCCTGAATAAGTATCAATTGTGTATTATAATGTAGCAATAATGCTAATATCGTGAGGGTTTAGAGTCTGTACGAGAATTTAGTATACGGTTAGTAAGAATTGCCTTTTCACCTGAAGCACTTAAAAGGAGGTCTTTATGGCCACTCAAGCTTCGTTCATAGGACAAAAGAATAAAAAAGATCAGGTATACACTGATCCTTGGAAAATGATGTTTGAGGCGGAAAGAACGCCGTCGTTCTTTACGGGCAGTGAAGTCATTAAAGAGGCGGTACGTCGAGCTTCCTGTGACATGATGGTCGCGTATCCCATTACACCTCAAAGTGAAGCGGCTGCGTTATGCGGGGAACTTTTTGCCGAAGGCTACATTGGCGATTACTTTCGAGGAGAGAGTGAATTTGCCGTGATGTCGCAATGTGCGGGCGCGGCTTTTGGCGGTGCCAGGGTATTTACCACGACGGCGGGTCCCGGGACTATGCGGGCCATGGAAAATTTTCCGATGTGGGCTGGAGCTCGGTTGCCGATTCAAATGATTGTGACCTGCCGAGGTATTAACTCTCCCCTTTCTATTCAACCCGATACTCTAGAAATTTCCTATCTCATGCAAACTGGCATGCTGGTGTGGCATGCGGAAACGGCTCAAGATTTCTATGACTGGATCCTCATGGGCTATATGGTATCGGAAGAACCTGACGTCCATTTGCCGCTGGCCTTATGCTGCGATGGATTTTTTGTGACCCATACGAAAGATATGGTTGATCTGACTCCCGTCGATATGTGCCTGCCACCCTATGACCCCTATCGTTCACCCGTTCCGTGTATGGATATGGAATGCCCTCCGGTTCGTATGATGCGGGATCCGTTTGTGATGAAAAGTAATTATATTAGTTATGCCACCCATGCGAGCTGGCAGCAAGAGGTATGGGCGGCTGTTGAACGGTCGCGGAAGCACACCATTCGTTGGATGAATGGATTGGTTGAAACCGAAAATACGGACGCAGACGTTATTATAGTGGCCTCTGGAACCGCCGTTTCGCAAAGCCGAGAGGCAATCCTCATATTGGAAGATGAAGGCGTTAATGTTGGGCTAGTCAAGGTCAAGACCTTGCGCCCATGGCCTGGTGAGGAAATTAGGGAAGCGACCAAGAATGCAAAGCATATTATTATTCCAGAGTTCAACGTAACAGGTTGGCTAGCTCGTGAAGTGAGTGCGACTATTCAGAATAATGAACGGGTACATGCGGGTCCCCATGTGTGTGGTGGTATGACTATGCCGCCTGAAATTATCGCAGCGGAGATAAAAACCGTGTTGGGGATGAAAGTCCCTGCGATGGCCGGACGAGGCTGACACAATAGAAAGCATCTGTGAGAGTATATTTCTCTCGAACAGATCACGAATATAAAGGAGAAACGTATGAGTAAAGAACGAATAAAGATCGCAGAAGAGTTGTATGACATTATGCCTGCTGAGTACCAGGATTTAGTCAAGCGGGCCACGTATGGAAATGAGCAACGAGGATGGAAAGATATCGGTAACGCGAAGGAACTTATTGAGGAACATTCTCTTTGCGCCGGATGTCCGGAATCGATGGCCTTTCGTTATATCTTGGCCTCTCTGCCCAATCCAGAAGATACGGTCATGGTGGGGTCAACTGGCTGTACGAGTTTGGTCTTCCCGCATGTGGCCGTTCATAATATTCATTCCTTGTTTGGCAATCAAAACGCCATTGCTTCAGGGTTGAAGCGAGCGCTGAGTGTGCGGTTTCCTGATCGAGTCAAAGATGTGGTCGTGCTGGCAGGTGATGGGGCAACGGTGGATATCGGGTTGGACATGACCCTTCAAGCATGGTTCCGGCAAGAGAAATTTACGACCATTTGTTTTGATAATGAACTCTATGCCAACACTGGTGGACAAGAAAGTGGACTGATGCAAAAAGGGTTTGTCGCAAAAATGGCTCCAGTTGGGAAGTCATTTGAAAAAGTGCGCCTGCCGGAAATCGCTCGTGAATCAGGTTGCCACTATATCGTGAATTGCACAGTCAGTAAGCCAAACCTGGTTGAAAAAGTCATTAAAAATGCCATTCATGTGGCTCGTGAGATCGGTCCAACATATTTGCAACTCTATACCCCTTGTATTTTAGAAATCGGCAAAAATAGTATGGAAGGGTTACAGGAGATGCGGGATTCCGAAAAGCCTTCGGAGCGGTTCGCCTTCAAGGAATTTGTCAGTGAGCCAGCTAGGGAATTGTTAGCTGAATTGGCTGCCAAAGAAAAAGAACGTAAGGCTGAAGCAAAAAGGCAACTGGCTTCCCAAACAGTAACAGTATAAGTAGCGGGACATGTGAGAGGAGTGACCTCATGATTTTACGTCGAATTAATATACGAATGTCAGGACTGGGAGGACAGGGCGCCGTGACGGCAGCGCATGTCATGGCCATGGCGGCTTCAAAAGATGGCAAGTTTGCCATTTCGAATCCATTCTTTGGAGCTGAAAAACGCATGGCGCCAGCTGAAAGTTATTGTCGAATTGGACTGAGGAAAATTTATGATCGTGGCGAACTGGTATTTCCTGATGTGATTCAAGTGTTCCATCCCCAGGTCATTACGATGGGGAAGAGTTATACGATGCCATTTTATTCAGGAATCAAAGAGGGTGGCCTCGTTATTATTAATACCGATATGCCTCTCTTGACAGATGAAGATGTTAAACGACTCAAAGATTTGAATGTGTCGGTCTTTAGCATTCCAGGTACGAATATTGCTATGGAAGTCGCCGGGACCGAGCTGGCGACGAATATGACCATGATTGGTTCGGTGGCCGGGATCACGAAATGTGTTTCCATGAATGGCTTGGACTTGGCCTTGCAGGAGCGATTTGGGAAGAAATTTGTGGCATCTGGTGGTACGGCAACCCTGGACGAAGCCATTAAGAAAAAGTTTGCTAAGAAAGAAATGTTGTTAAAAAAGAATCTCGATACGGTTAAACGATCCTATGAAATCGCCGCAGAATGGGCGGAGAAAAACCACGTGGAGTTGGTGGTCGGAGAAGCCGCTGCTGCGTAATACTCAGAACCTCAGCGAAGGAAAGAAATAGATAGATGTATAATGTTGCGCTAGTGACAGAAGAAAAGTGTGTGGCGAAAAAAGGTTGTCGGCTTTGCATCATGTATTGTCCGGAAGCCAATTGTTTGGATCTGAATCCAGACAAAATGATTGCGGAAGTGCATATTGAACGGTGCAAGGGATGTGAGTTGTGTAAAGTCGTGTGCGACGCCGCCAAGCATGAGGCGATTGATATGGTCGCCGTGAATTCGGATGGGACTTTAATGGATAAGGCTGGAGAAGCTGCGGAGTTGGGTCAAGCCTATTCAGGGTAAATTTTTTCATTTGAAAAGCCCTGCGATGTTTCTCTGAGTAGATGAAGATCGCAGGGCTTTTTTTATTGGTCTTGCACATCGTAATCATATTTAGACCGGTCTCATAGACGTTCATGAGAGGAACGCAATAATGAATGATGATCTTCGTGAACAGATGAACACTCTGACCAACCAGATGAAACATTTCCATGCGTCGCTTGAAGTAAAAGCGCGAGATATGGAAATGGCCGGAGGAGATTCTGAAGTTGTCAGCAAGCTCATAAACGGAGCCGATGCGATGAGAGACAGCGCCAATATCTATTTATCCTGGGCCCGACATTACGTGAACCTCTCAGAGGGAGGTGCTTCAGAGGCGGATGAGGGTGAAGAAGATTCAGCGGATTTTCAATTTTAACATTTAAAAATACCGAAAATGGTTCATCGGTTCTTGAAGAAAGCTGACAGTCGGGCTAGAATCATTTAAACAAAAAACGACTCCACAAAATATTCGTTCCTCGGTAGCTCAGTTGGTAGAGCGTTCGGCTGTTAACCGAATGGTCGCAGGTTCGAGTCCTGCCCGAGGAGCCAAATTCAGGAAAGCCCTTTGTAAGGTCACTTACAGAGGGCTTTCCTTTTGCTAGGAGGAAGCTATGAAGAAAAATGCATATGATTGTGTCTGGATATTTGATGAGTCAAAATTCTTCGATGGCCCTGGGCAGCTCTGACGTTTTTCTTAGAAATGCCGATTGGCCTGTGTGCAAACCGGGTGCGGGACTACGAATTCTGGGTTTGCTGAACAGATTTGGCGATGGCGTGGCTGGCGCGACGGCTGAGGAATCGTTGCTGATCGTAGCCCAACAGAATTTCCCACGCGGAGTCTTCATAGCGGTTGATGAGTGGAAGAGCGACTTCGTTCAGCATCCATTGTCCGTGCCGGAGATCTTCTTTGATGTGCACATCCCAGTAGCCAATAGCTTGTTCGCTGAAGCCAAGACGTACTCCTGCAGTTTTGTAGTTCTGAAACGCGGCAGGGACTGAGATTTCAAAGTAGAGGAGGCTGCCGATATACCGTAAGAAATTCCTCTTGCGCTCAGAAATGGTGAAACTGTGATTAATGTTGGCGAGTACTTCCCAAGGAACTAATTCAGAGTAACCTTCTGGTTTAGTGTTCATGCTGAATTCGGTCAACATGGCCGAAAAAAAAGATGAATGTTTTCTTGCCAATTTCCCTCCTCCATACTCCTCGAGCAGAATTTTGGTAAGCATAGCCTGGACCTCGTTACCTACTCCGCCAATCACTCGTGATAATTGGCTGGCTTCCACCAAGCCATCTAGGGAGGCGATGGCCAACAATCGACGGTACCCGGTCTGCGACATGTCGTTCCGAAAGAAAAGGTCGGTCTGTGAGGGTTCCGGATCAAGATCTTCATCTGTACGTTTCCGGAGCTCCGTCTCAATATCGAAATCCTTTAAGGAAGGAATATCGATGTTCTGGGCTTCCCAGTCCTGCCAGGCCGTATCAATCTTCGCCCGCACGGAGAAGAGAAACGCTGAATCCTCATTGGTATAATTTTCAAGATCGTCATACCAGAACAGCTTTAATCGGTTGATTCGATACAGAATCCGTTGAAGGAAGAGATGTGTGTTGGGAGACGTGGACTGGTCCTCGTAGGCTTCCAAGAGGGCCAATCCCAAAACTTGTTCGAATAGTTCCAGACTCTCGGGTTCGTTGGATACATACCGATCAAGATCGTCATGCTGAAGAAGGTCTGTAAACGCCTCTTCGGCTTCGCGAAAATCGATATCTGTAGCGGTGTGGAAAGAAGAAATGTTCATTAGGGGAGGATAAAAAAATGAAAAGAATGTATAAATGCTATGACAGTGCATCCTAACAAGCTCGTTCAGGGTGAGCAAATCCTTAACCATGTTAAATGAGGGAAAAGGAGACCCATGTCATTTGAATATCACAATTTTCGATCCGGAATCGCAACCGCATCGTCCGATGCCCAGTTCGCTCAAGCCGTGCTTGATGGCCTATCGAGAGAACCGAAACGTTTGCCATCGTGGTTGATATTCGATGATCGGGGTAGTGAAATATTCACCGAGATTACCCAACTGGTTGGGTACCATCCAGCTCAAAGTGAAACTCAGATTTTCCAGAAGCACAAACAGACGGTTACCGATATGCTGGCGAAGGAGGCATTCCGAGTGATTGAGCTGGGCGCGGGCGATGGGGGGAAAACTCGAATTCTTCTTGAGCATTTCATCCAGAGTCACCTGACATTCGAGTATGTGCCGATCGATATTTCCGAGGGTGCCATCAAGAATCTTGTGGCTGTTCTGGAGTCGCGATATTCGCAGAGCACCATGTCAGTCATAGGACTGGCTGCCGATTATTTTGATGGACTTCGAGCGATTAAAGAACGTTCTAATCTGCGAAACATTGTGCTTTTTCTTGGTTCGACTATCGGAAACATGGCGTTATCGGAGGCTGAGCGGTTTGTTCGAAAATTGCGGGAATCGTTGAAGCCAGGGGACTACATCATGATTGGATGCGACCTTATGAAGCACCCTAAGACGCTGTATGCGGCATACAACGATCCAACTGGAGTGTTTGAACAATTCAATCTCCATCTGCTTGATGTTCTGAATCGAAAACTAGGAGCAAATTTTGCAAAAAAATATTTTGTCCAACAAGGGCACTACAATCCGAGAATACATGCAGTCGAGAGCTACATTTACAGTACCCGAAAGCAGGTGGTGTTCATTGAGGCCTTGGGGAAGGAGGTTTCCTTTGATGCCTGGGAACCAATGCAAACCGAGCATTCCTACAAGTATACCCAATCAGAAATTGAATCGTTGGCTGAGAAGAGTGGGTATCGGGTTGTGACGCACCTGTTTGATACACATGCCCACTTTGTGGATTCGGTCTGGGAGGTGAAGGCATAGTTCGACCCGTTGTTTTCCTTATCGGCGGAGAAGGTGGTTGGAGCGATGTCGTTGAGTGCTTTATGCTGGGGAGAGGTTCTTCGTTTCGTCCTGCATGAAAAGGAAGTAGACGCTCACGTTGGTGAGGACGGTAAAATGTTTATGATGAGCCATCTCCAAATTCCAGGTTTACGAGGGCCCAGGCTAAAGCGCGAATGCCGCTTCAGAATCGTCGCAATTGGGTACTTTTCAACCTACTTGTCAAATTCCCTTCCCAATGTCCTGGAACCGCGTGATCATTTATGTCCGTTGGTTGAATGTTCTTGTATGTAGACTCCAATAATAGATTGTCTTGATTCCCCAATCTCCTTTCTTGACCGTTGCCCCCACAAGGGGTTGGCATTTTTCGAGAGTGAGGTCAGGTAAAAATGTCTACGTGGCTCATTAGAGCCGCGCAGTCAAATGCTTAAGCCGCTACAAAACGTATGAGGACCGTTGGTATTGCTAATGGTTTGGATTTGGTCGCGCCAGAAGTATCTCTAGGTGAAGTTCTTGGTTTAATTGGTTTCTTTGAAGAAGTTTTTGTTCCATTCGGTGACCTCAATTATCCGACTCTTCTCGCTGTTCGTGACGGTAATGAAAGAGAAAGCCATTACCCTAAATCCGGCAGTTCAAGGCAATGTTGAGACTTGTGGGTGGGTAGGGTCTACCAAGAAAATAAAATTGGCGGACCATGCCCGCCTTACCAGGGAACATCAATGTGGAGTGTGGGCACGCCCACCGCATCGTCTTATATTTATGGTAGCCCCAACCTCTCACCCGGCAGGTGGTCAAGGGTTGGTTCGAAACGCGTGGGAAGAAATTGGCGGGCGAAGCGGAAGGAAAATACGAAAGGTGGTCCCTTGACCTGGTTGGCTTTCAACACTGATCTGACCTCCATGGGTGTTGATCACACCCTTAACTATTTGGAGGCCAAGCCCTATCCCCCCGGTCTTTTGGCCAATCAACCTGTCTGTGGAAAAGGCTTCTTGAATATGAGCCGGCATTCCAGGACCTGTATCAGTCACATCAATATGTAATCCTGTTTCGCTTTCATCAAGGGTTCCCTTTATGGTGATTGTCCCACCTTTCGGCACTTCTTGGATGGCATTATTCACCAAGTTATAAAACGCAAAGAAGAGTCGTTGCTCATCTCCCTGAATAGGGGGTAATCGCTCAAGGTTTTCATTGATGAGTGTAAGATTTTTTTCTTCGGCAAGAAGACCTAAGGTTTTTATTACATCCTTCACAACTTCTGAGAGAGAGCATTGCGCAATATGGAGGGGGGTACTCAGTCCCTTCACACAATCAGCAATCTCCTTCACCCGGTCCTGGATGCGGCCGGCATTTTTTCTGATCATTTCGGTAATGTCTTTCGACAGCTTTTGGGAAGCCTGAAATTGGTTCACGGTCTTGGGGGGTAAATGAGAAAACATTTCATTCAGTCCATCTTGCAGAAGCCAGGTCCCATTAAGAATAGGCGTTAAGAAATTTTTGACATCGTCACTAATATCACCCAAGAGGTGAAGGACCTCGCCGGATTTCGCTTTTTCAATTAAATAAGTTTCCTCAATGGAAATGGCTGTAAGGGCGGAGATTATTGTGAGGACTGCCACATCATCCTGATCAAGTTTCCCACCCCGTTTATTCATGATTTCCAGAACCCCAATAGGATTCCCTTCCCAGCTTTTGAGTGGTAACGCAATCATATCGTGTGTGGTATATCCCGTGATCTCATCGATTCCATGAAAATGACGATGATCCCGTTTGACATCCTCAGTGACCACGGCTTCGCCCCTTTGAAAAACCCAACCCGCAATGCCCTTGTCCCAAGCAAAAGTCTTTCCCACTTGCGGCGCTGTA
>Ga0224496_10001020_pt1 | contig 18030 bp, 11 predicted proteins | sample SF_Jul11_sed_USG_2_FD_168127 | JGI IMG/M metagenome (GOLD analysis project Ga0224496, IMG submission 168127) | Sediment microbial communities from San Francisco Bay, California, United States - SF_Jul11_sed_USGS_8_1 | ecosystem: Environmental > Aquatic > Marine > Sediment | place: USA...
TGAGGGACTGAGTCGTCCAGTCCAATGAAGAATGTTGGGGGAATAAGGCCGGATCATAAAGACCCATTGAAGCATTCAGGGCAGTGTCTAGCTGTTGATCGGAGCCTCCGATTGATGAAATACCGGTTTCCACTGAAACGTGAGGCAAATTGAAAGAAGCACTCGTGTCCAGCGCAGGCATGAAGGCGGGAGAGCCGCCTTCAAACCGGACTAACTCACGAAATTTATGGGCGATAAGTCGATCAGGAGTAAAAAAAACTTTAATGGTATCGGTACCCGTCGGCCCCACAATATCCCAGTGAAACCCGGCCTTATTTGGAAGGAGGAGGGAATCCGGAAGAAGTACAGGCTGGTTCCCATGCACAAGCCCATCGGGGAAAAACTCTGAATCCTGATAGACGTTAGGAAACAAGACTCGGATTGTTCCCCCTTGATCGACATCCACAATAGTAAGATACCCATCCCTGTCTGTCTGAACTGCTAATTGCAAACTATTCGAGGGTAGCCTGGATGCTCCTTCTTGCATGATAAAAAACGACGGCCGTTCAGAAGGAACATCCAGTTGTGAAGAAATTCCCCCAACTACCCGGACAGAAAAATTAATCCTCGTAAATGGATTGGTTAAGGCTAAAAAATCGGCCACGCCCAGTTCCCGTTCCCAAAGGAAGCCTAGCCCATACTGAAGGACGTTCCTCGATGGGAAAGAACCTGAAACAGCGAGTCCCTCACCTTCGGAGGTGCCATGAATGTGAACGACATCGTTCAAAATTTCAAAGACGAATTGAGAGACTCGTGAGTCAACAACGTCCACACCTCCCATCTCCTCACGAATCTGCGCCGCAAAATGCTGTTGTGCCGGTTCAGAAATCCCGCGAAACAGGACAGGAACCGTTTGGAATATGGGCGCGGCTTCCACCATAACCGCAAAAGTCCCAGCGGGAATAGCTGTTTTAATCGGGTACACCTTACCGAGAATTTCTTGCCCGTCGGAAGGTGAGACAATGGCATAAGCTAAAACGTTCTTCGGACTCACAGTGAGGGTACCAGGAGAATAGAGTGCCCAAACTGAGCCAGGCGGAGCATCAAATGGCTGAGCAGATTTGAATACGACCCGACTAGGACCAGAAGGATCTACCACCATACGCATGGCACTATCGAAAGAACCAGAAGTGCGTGGCTCAACGCCCCCGTCCACATTCTGAGGAAAAAGCGGAGTGTGAAATTGACTAAGCGGAACCTCTAGTTGCGGTGTCGGCACGAGCCGACGGTCTAACGATTTGGTGAGCGTCAAAAGTCCACGCCTAGCTTTCCAAAATAATTGCCCGGCAGTCGCTGTAGGAGAAATTGACCGAAGACTTTGAAATAAGGCATAGCTAAAAAGACCGTAATACCTACCCCCAATATTAACATCCAAGGTCCGCTCATGAGCGGACGCCCCAGTCATCAACACATAGGATTGGGGAAGGGGCGGTTTTTCACCCCGGTGGAATCGTCCAAGATGTCTGTACAGAAAAAGCCGACTATCGGGGGGAATAGTCCGAGTTTGAAATTCTTGCCCACGAGTCGCTGTTCCCGAATGGCAGGAATCCAAAATCACCAAGCTAAGGTGCGCCTGAAGCTGAGACAGAAGAGCTTCCAATTCATCGTCCAGAATATCAGGAATCCCTTCGGTCCGGCCGTCGTATGGCACCAGGGTCTCATCCAAATGGTCATCCGTTTCATCCCCGTTGAAATCTTGAATCTGAGAGCCATGTCCTGAATAGTGAATGAACACCGTATCCTGCGGTCGCGCCTGACCAATTACCTCCTGCAACGCATTCATAATACCGCTTCTGGTGGCCGCTTCATCGAGGAGCACACGAACATGGTCAGGAGCAAACCCATGTTGGGAGCTCAAGACATTCCGCATAAGGTCAACATCATTGTGAGCCCCAGGAAGGGTCGGTAGGACCCGATACCGGGAGATGCCAATCAGTAACGCATAACGCGTAGGGTGGGAGAGAGGAGAAACAGCTTGCACGGCGGCCCCAAAAACACGTTGGCCACCCAACCCCCAAATGACCAGGGAGACGCTCAGCGACAAAAACACGACGTAGCAACGACCCACAGTCACTATCGTAACCTCCTGTGAAAGAGGATGCAGTCTAAGACAACGCCCAATAATGATCAAGAATCACGGCTAGCCAAAGGACACCTCATCTTGCTTACACCAGGAAAACCTTTTTCGGGTTGGGCACGTCTAAAAGAGAGGGAACCCGGCCATACCGGAATGAAAAGGTTCTTCTCCTCTAAATGAGTCGCACATCGATGCCTTTACCCACCAACGTAACCACGGGACACGAATCGAATGAAAGGCAGTAAAAAGAGTCATTCCGAATCCTTTCTGTTGCCTTGGTTTTTTATGAAAAGACTGGGAAAGTGGGAACAGGAAAAAATTCAACGGCATTTGGAGTCCTGTACCGTTGGCCAACGAGAACTGCAAAAGGAATCGCAAATCTATGAGGAGGTTCGAGCATGCTTTTCGAGCCTTCCACACGAAGTCCAAGAATACCTAACGGAACCCCCTCCAAAAAAAAGGTAAAGGATACCCCCCTGGAAAGAAGTCCTTGCAAGGAAAAGGAAACACTAAAAGGAGAACACCGAAAGATAGCGGAACAGGAGACGAATATTGTATAAAGATTGTGTAAATTTTCCTCCTAAAAAGCCTTAAACTATTTTTTGCACATGGAGAGAAAATTCAAAGATTTTCCTATAAGCATCCGTTCGCGGAACCAAATATCATAACAAAGATCTTTCCGTATCGATCGTGACATGTCACCGTCCTATTCAGAACAATCCGACTATGAACTCCTTAAGGGTATTGTGGCACGGGATGCCTTGGCCTTTGAATCGTTGTATGATCGCTATAAATCACGTCTCTATCAATATTTAAAACTGTTGGTGAAGGAGCATGTAACGGCCGAAGACCTTCTGGCGGAAACCATGATCAAGGTCTGGCAAAAAGCATCAACATTTAAAAATACTTCCGAAGTCTCCACCTGGCTTTTCAGCGTGGCCCGACACCAGGCACTGGATTTCCAGCGAGGAGAACAACGGAACACGCTTAAAAATAAACGGTATGAACACTCGGCTCTCTCTTCCGAGGCACCGGAAAACCCTGAACATCAGACCGACCAAAATATCATGAAAGCCGCCATTGCTAACGGCATGAGTGAACTCTCACCGGAACAGCAGATGGTCTTGTTCCTCACCTATTATCAGGGCATGGCCTACCAGGAAATTGCCACCGTTCTCGACATTCCAGTGAATACTGTAAAGACCCGAGTGCATTCAGCCAAGCAAAAACTCCGAAAAATCTTAGAGCCCAAACAGTTACACGACGAACTATGAATTCCCAAGAGAATCAGCCAAAGACTCAACCGGAGCATGTCACAGAGCTGTTGCCATGGTATACCAAGGGCACGCTCCGTCCTGAGGACCGCATGGCCGTGGATACGCATCTGCATGACTGTCCCGCCTGCCGGCAAGAGCTTCAGGAAGTCCGGGAAACCTCTCAAGATATACAAGCCTATTTTGAAGGGCTTCCTGGTCCCTCTGACCAGATATGGGAAAAAATCCAGGCGAAAACGATCAACCCCGCTCCTTCCCAAGCCATCCTGAAGAAAGAAAAAAGAGGGATAGAACATTACTTGCGGTCTTTATTCGCATTTCGATGGGCACCAGCTATCGCCGTCGGAATCATTCTTGGACAAACCCTACTACTACTGCTGAGTCGACCAATTCCCGATCATGGAACCACCACCGGACCACTGACCGGTCCCTTCATTGAACGTGGCCCGACAGTCACGCCATCGCAACCGATAGTCATTGCCACGATTCAACTGGTCTTCAAAAAAAATTGCCCCGAAGGGGATATGAGGACCATTATCCGTCAATTACAAGGCAAAATTATAGATGGGCCAACCACTAACGGGACCTACACAGTAGAAGTTCCGGCCCCTGATGAGGCCGGATTAGATCAACGATTGCACGAACTTCAGCGAACCAATCCCCTGGTATTGGCCGCACAACGAATCAGCGAATAACACAGCAACGTCGCCGGAAATGGAGCAGCCAACATGTCGTGGAACGGGAAGCTGAAAACAGTCACGTTTTCCAAACGGCTCGGCCTCGGCTCGCGCAGGAAACAACTAGGCATTGCACTGCTCGCCGGATTGATATGGGGAGGGCCGTGTCTTGTTTTTTCATCGGACCATCCGGAACCACACGAGATCGCGCCCGACACCCACATGAGGGAAGGAGCCGCGATGTTCAAACAAGGCCGGCTCAAGGAAGCTACCCACCATTGGACCCAAGCGGCCGAACATTATGCAAACAATGGAGAAAACCGGAAACAGGTCCAAGCACTGACAGCCCTGGGACAAGCCCTCCCCTACATTGACGACACCCATCAGGCCTTGGAGAGACTACAACAAGCACGCAAACTGGCCGAATCAATTCCCGCACCGGAGTTGCTTCCGGCCATACTCGGAAATGAAGGACGGCTTTGGCACCTGAAAGGCCACTTCCACCACGCCTTAAAGGTCTTGAACGAAGCACTCGAGATGGCCAAGAGTCAGGGGAACGTGGCCTTGACTGCCGGACTACTAAACGAAACGGGCAATACGCTCTTCACACTCGATCAATTCGACCAAGCCGTGAGAGCTTATGCGGAAAGTGCCCGTCTCGCACAACAAACCGGCCAAACGGACTTGTCCATAAGAAGTAGGCTCAACACCGCCAACGCCAACATCGAACAGGGGTTGTATGTTCAAGCCTTACCTCAATTGGAGACGCTCGCGGCGACCCTTTCTGAAAAACCCAACAGTTCGGAAAAAATAACCGGACTGCTGAAGGTGGGCCTCGCGTTCAAGACGCTGCGCGAGAGATGGAAGCCAGGGACTGACCGACGTCAGGCAAGGCGCTCTCCAGGAGGCGATTATCCCTTATCGGGAACCCGTGGAGTCATGCCTCGCCCGATCGACCGTCCAGCCCACACCCCAGAGCCATCGCCGTCACATCCGCCGACCCCACCCACATCAGCCGTTCCAACCGATCGAGATCCGCTGGCCAACCAGTTGGTCAAGAAATCGGCACAGGCGTTTCACACAGCGGGGACCGTATCTCAAGACCTCAAAGATCGGCGTTCCGAATCGTATGCCTGGGGTTACTTGGGCGGGCTCTACGAACATACGCAACAAATAGAGGAAGCCTTGAGGCTAACCCGGCAGGCGATCCATGCGGCCCAACAGGCGCAAGCGCCGGATTCGCTCTATCGATGGCAGTGGCAAACCGCGAGACTCCACCGGTCGGCCGGAAGGCTCGAAGAAGCCACTCAAGCCTACCGGCAAGCTCTGGCAACCGTGCAGCCTATTCGGGGAGAGATCGTGCGCCAACTACCAATCTCTCGGCAGAGTTTCCACGATAAAATCGGAGGGCTGTATTCTGAACTAGTCGATCTCATGTTGATGCAGGCTGGGAGGAGTGGCACTCCACAGGAAATGCAAGAACCTTTGCAAGAAATCCAAAAGACTCTTGAACAGTTGAAAGCCGCCGAACTGCAAGATTATTTTCAAGACCAATGCGTGGACATGGCCACCACTCACGGGTTGGCGTTAGATCGTATTCCCAAGCAGACGGCCATCTTCTACCCTATCCTTCTGTCGGACCGCCTGGAACTCCTGGTGCGATTTCAGGCGGGGCTCCAGCGCTGGACGACTCCCATATCGGAAGAGAAGCTCAACCAAACGATCGTCCAGTTCCGCCATAGCCTGCAAAACCCGCACTCACGGGACCTACTCCCTCAAGCACAACGACTGTACGATTGGTTGATTCGCCCTATCCAAGCAGCTCTCCAAGCCCACGACATCCAGACCATTGTCTTCGTCCCAGACGGCGCGTTGCGATCCATCCCGCTGGCCGCGCTTCATGATGGGCAAGGATTTTTAATTGCCAAGTTTGCGACCACCACCACACCGGGAATGACCTTAACTCAAGCCCAACCGTTCGCGAATGATCACCCCACCCTATTGGCTGTAGGATTGACGGAAGCGACGCAAAATTTCCCACCCCTTCCGCATGTCAGGGAAGAAGTGTCCGCATTGCGAACCCTGTACGAAGGAACAACCCTATTGGATCAGGACTTCACCCTGCGCAACCTGGAACATGAACTCCAAAATCGACGTTATCATTTTATTCACATTGCCTCTCACGGCCGCGTCGAAAAAAACGTAAACGAAACCTTTGTGTTGGCCTATGACGAACGCCTCACCATGGATCGGTTAACCGACCTGATCGGAACCGTCACATTCGGACAAGGGCCCTTGAATCTCCTGACGCTCAGCGCGTGCCAAACAGCGATTGGAGACGACCGGGCGGCGTTAGGACTGGCCGGCATGGCCGTCAAGGCTGGCGTACAGAGCGCCCTGGCCTCACTCTGGTTTATCGACGATGCCGCGACCGCCAAATTGGTCACCGAGTTCTACCAGCATCTCTCCACACATCCCGACCAGTCAAAAGCCGAAGCCCTGCGACAGGCCCAACTCACCCTCCTTCAAACGGAAAAATTCGCCCATCCAAGCCAATGGGCCGCCATGCTGCTAATTGGCAACTGGTTATAAAGCACGGCATCTGGACGTTTGGTAAGGACCAGGGCACCTGTCAAAAGCCGGCCACGGGAACAGATCAACATTGAGGCACACCAGGAACCCTTTCGCGCGGAACACCGACACCACAACCTTCATCCCCTAAAGCACCCGCCATACCAGTTGGACGTGCAGACCGTGATCTTGCAGATTTTGATTGGGCGTGGAGACATGATTCAGGGGCAGCCCCCAATACACACTGCCCTGAAGATTCCCGTGAAACAAGGACGTCAGAATTCCCAACCCGACACTCGCCAACGTGTCGGGATCCGGCGTCGGCGGCTTAGCATTCCATCCTCGACCCACATCCACAAACATCGCCCCTTGGAGAAGCACGTCTCCAGTAGACGAAGCCAGAAACGGAACCCGTCCTTCGACGGAAAACAAAAAGGCATTATCGCGAACAATCGTATTCTCCCGATACCCTCGAACGGTATACCGCCCACCCAAAGCATATTGTTCCAAGGGGAACAACCGGTCATTGGACACTTGCAAGTCCATCCGCCCAATCACCTGTACCCCGACCGGCTCGAACCGGTGAGCCACCTGCACTTGCCCCAGCCAGTTAAAAAACTGCCCGTCCGGGACCGAAGACGACCCCTGCGTGGTGGCATTCAACACATCAAGGCCAAAACTGAACCGGGACCGCGCTGACCACACGTGGTGAGCCTGACGATAAGTCCATTCCTGACCGAAGCGCAGCACGGAGAACCGAACCTCCCCACGTGAGGTCGACCCGGACGTAAAGGAAAAAGGTATGCCCAAAAGAAAATTTTTATTTTCCACATATTCGCCCGTCAGAGTCAGCGCCACCTCCTGCATGAGCGTGCGATACACGGGTTGCCGGAGAGACAGCGTCACGATTTGAGACGTACTTGTAATGTCCAACTCATCGAACGGGGATTCCGTCACCGTGAAATCGTTGCGGCGATATTGGCCGGTGAACGTGGTGTCCCAGGGCGTAAAGGGCAGCGAATATTGAAAATCCAACAGGGGTTCGACACCTTCGGAATGCCCGTAGGTCCCGCGAAAATAATCGCCAAGCCCCAACGGATTGAGATGGGCGACAGTGGCGAGCCCCCGCTCGGCGCCGACGGTGGGCGATTGAAAATTATTGAACTCCAGCCACGCCTGGTAGGGGCTGGCTTCTTGAACCTCTACCTGTAACACGGCCTCCCCGGCAGCCGGGCCTGGCCGCAATTCCGCGTTGATACGTTCGAACCGGGTGTCCTGTAGGAACAATTGCAGGCGTTCCTGAAGCGGCTGAATATTCAGGGGCCGACCGGCGCTGCGCGACAAACGACTGGTCAGATATACAGACAGAAAATGTTTGGTGCCGGAGACCTCGATGTTTTCCAGCGTGCCTTCGATCAGTTGAATCGTCACCACGCCATCGGTCACCGTCTGATCTGGAATGACGGCGCCGGAATTCACATAGCCATGCTCGACATACTGGTGTGTGAGGGCCAGACGAACGGCATCCAAATCTTCCGTGTACAAAACCCGATTCACGAAGGGCTTCACGACTTCGGCCAGTTCGTCCGGCGTGAACACCGTGCTGCCCACCAGACGAAAGGCCCGGACAAATACCCGGACTTCTGGGCGGCCTTCTTCGAGCGGCGCCTCCGGACTCACTGGCGGAAGAATGGGAGGCAACGGAACGGAAGGACGTAAAGGAACCGTTTCTTGTGAAATCGGCGGGGGTTGCCCGAATCGCCCTTTGGGATCGGTGGTCTGCGCAAAAAGAGACGACCAGACCAACGTGGAGAGAAGGACCACGCAACCACTCACTCCGGGACATCCCGACCTGGTCATCGGCTAACCAGCATCACGATGGCGAAAAGGGAACGAGACAGCGTAGGCACCGATGTTCCGGCAAACGGACAGGATGGTGGCTGGCATCTCTATCCACAAAAGAAACTGGCATGGTCCTAGACCCGACACCCGGTGAAGACACCCACATCTTGACCAGACTCACGCGCAGACAATCCCTGAAGCAACGCACCAAACCCCAGACGATCCGCCCAAGACCGCGGCAACTCAGCTTGGCCGACCTGTGAAGAAGGCCCCTCGATCAATCCGGGGAACAAGGGGCTGCGCCAGGCATCCTCAGGTTGCGGTGGCACCCAATCACGCACCCCTTGTACAAAACTACTCAGGTGCCCGCTCTTGTAGGCCACACAACGGCTGGCATACAGGTTCGCAGGTTGGAGAATTTCCTGCGGCAGCGGCGCGATCGTCCCGCTCAAGTTTTGAATCGGCGCGCGAATATTCACCGAGCCACTAACACCAGTTTGCGAAGAGGCATCAATCACACTAAACGGATCGACCAGAACCACATTGCCAATGAGGTCAATCGTTCCTCCTCCTCCGGCCGTGGCGGTCGCCTGAATATGGCTACGGGTCACCACAATGAACTCTGGGTCTAAGCTGATGGAAGCCCCCTGCGTCGAGGCATCGCCTTGGACATTGCCTTCCAGGGTAGAGGCCTCCACCATAATCATCTCTGAGGCATTCACCTTGATATTGCCCCCGGAAGCCTGAAGCGCGGATGAAGAGACTAACGATTCCTGGATCGTCACCGTGCGACCGCCATCAATCACGAGGTCACCGGCATTCCCGGTTCCCGTGCTTGCCACGGACACCGCCGTATTGGTGAACGAAGCGGATTGGTCCGCGGTGATCGTGATATCGCCGCCCTGTCGAGTGCCGGTGGTCTCAGCGGTAAGGCGTCCCCCCATCAGATTGATGGTCGGACTCGTCAAAATGATATTCGCCAAACCCTGATCGGAAGAAGCTCCGTGCGGGACGTCGTTCACCGAAGCGGAAATCGTGGTATTGATCAACGTCAGAGGAGTCCCTCCGCTAGATCCAAAGACAATGTCTCCGCCAGCCCCCGTGCCGGAAGCAGACGTGCTGAAGAAACTATCAGCCACCGTCACTTCGGTGGGAAAGGTTCCAGCCCCACCCAGTCCCTGGGTAATAATGCTGCCGGCCTTACCCGCTCCTGAGGTCGTCGTCAGAATTGTCGTATCAGATTGAGCGGTCAATTGGTCTACCTGGAGCACCACGTTCCCAGCCGGGCCACTCCCGCTATTCTCCGTTTGGATAAAGGCCCCATCGCGTAAAAGCAGTTGGGGCGTTTGAATGGTCACATCTCCGCCAGCGCCGGAACCCAGGGCAAAGGTATGAATGCGGGTAGGGTACTGTTCAGAAGTGACGGTCGTCCCTTCCGGCAGGTCGAACCCCCAAGGCCAAGTCAGACTAATGGTGCCTTGGATGATCCCGCGCGGCCCAAACTCAAACAACGGAGACGATGCGGGTCCATCATAAATCAAGACAGTACCCGTGCCAGAGAAAACAACTTCCTCGGTCCCAATCACGGTCAGATTTCCTGCGTTAGCCGGGCCATCGGCGCTGGTACTGATCCGACTCCCCCTTTTCACATTCACAATGGGGGCTTCTAGAATCACGGAACCGCCATCACCTGCGGACGGATCATTACTGATCGATTGTGAAATCACCGTGCCAAAGTGATCAAGCGTGATCGCGTCTTCGGCCTTGAGCGTCACGGAGCCACCTTGACCGGTTCCATAAGTACTCGCGGAAATCCATCCGCTCAAGACATCGATCTGGGGAGCGTCGATCAGGATATTGCCGCCCTTCCCTGCATTCAGGTCCGTCCCAAACGTATCGGCCACAACAAGCGCAGAATCCTTCACTTGCACGGAATTCCTTGCGTCAATGCTGAGATTCCCTCCGTCTCCTCCGGCATAGGTTTGTGTATCGACACGCCCCACCGAATAAAAATCAATGTCGAAGCGACTCGTTACCACCACATCATCCGCGTTGATCGTCAACGTGCCGCCCGACCCGTCACCGGGAGCCCGGTTAAAGATACCACCCCCTTGCACAGTCACCAACGGCGCTTCGATCAACACATCGCCCCCATTGCCGGTGCCCCCGCCTTCCACGCCGGACCCCAGTTCATTCCAACTGCCTTCCACGGTGACAGACTCCGTGGCTTTCACCGTGACATTGCCCCCATCACCAGACCCGAACGTGGTCGAACCCACTCGGATGGGTTTGATCTCTTGCCCCTTCTGCAAATAATTCTTGGCCTGAATGACCACGTCCCCTGCATTCCCGTCTCCCTCGGACCACGTGGCCACAAAGGATTGACCCAACGTACCTCCTAAGAGGTTGGCATCATCAGTCACTTGGATATCGATCCCCACCGGCGCCGCATCACCATCTCCCGTCACAGCTAGCACTTGGGCATCGCTCACCGTCAATTTTCCGCCGCGAATAGCAATTGTACCGGCCGCATTCCCGCTGACATCGACCTGAGAACCGGGGGCAATCACCACTCCGCCGAGCGCGGGGAGCAAGGGCTGGCCCTGCGCATCGAACAGGTCAACACCGCCGGCTTCCGTAATTGGCACGGTGCCGGGAGAGGCCACGCTGGCCAACATGATCGTGGATTCCGCCGAATGCAAGGAGCCTTCGACCCGAAGGCCCTCTACGGGATCCAGATGATCCACGGGAATCCCGTCACGGCCCACCAACACCACCGGGGCGCCATTGGCTTCCAACCCATTCACCTGAATCGCCGCCAACTGATCGGCACGGAACACCGGCGGGGCATCCCCGGAAAACCCGAACGCCACCGGATCGGTCACTGACAGCACCGCATCGCTGGGGCCAGGCAGAGCCGAAAACACGCCCCCGTCAGCAAACTCGACCGAATTGGCCGTGCCGGCCAAAAATGCCCCGCTCAGGTTCAGCGAGGCATTGGGGCCGAACAAAAAGCCGAAGGGATTCAGAAAAAAGAAATTCGCACCCGGAATGTCCGAAATAATGTGCCCGTTGATCGTGGAAGGATGCCCGCCCGTCACCCGGCTCAACACGTTGTGGATCGTCACAGCCTGGGAATTGGTAAACCGGGCGCTCTCAACCACATCCCCCGGCAAAGTGTGCAGGTTAAATTCGCCGAAACTATGAAACAGATTCCCCTGCCCGCCCTGCTGCACCACCGTCCCCATCGTGGAATCGATCACATAGTTGGGGCCGGACAGCGTGGAGGAAGGGCCGAGACTGCCGTCCAGCGTGACTTGCGCAGAAGCCGGGGAAAGAGACACACACAATCCCCCAAGCAGAAGGCCACACCAAACCCAATGAGTCAAAACCAAAGAAGGCAAGATAAACAGGCGGGAAAAAGAGGCTAGGCCGTTCGACAGGAGGCGGGGCATCGGAAGACTCTTCCGACACCAAGGCCACTGGACGTGAGACCTCAACAAATGGGGGGTATCCGACATGTCAGCCGAGTCACCTGCTCAGCACATAAACAACATATAAAGAAAACGTGGCGGATCATACACCAACGGTATTGACCCCATCAATAGAACCTTTTTCGCCTCCCCATACTCCTGACCCGCGTCCATAAAGTTGGGGGTGCGAAAAAAATAATCTTGACCCTGAACCTTTTATGAACTGGTGACGTCTAAGACCCAACCAGTGCCCCAAAGCCCCTTCGCTCGAACAGAGGTTCGTTCCGGAGGAGGAAGAATGAATAGGGGCGGGAACATATCCCTCCAAAGAGGTATCACAGGAGCAGACATTCCTCATTATTCACCAATAAAAAGGAGCCAAGGTTATGACGATGCGAACGGAAGACCACCACAGCACATCCCTCAGGCGGATCGACAGTCGAAAAAGTCACGGCGGGCGCTCGATTTTATGTTTAATCAGACTCCGGTCACATGGTTCACCGGTTAAAGAAAGGATGGGAAAGCGATGGAATGGTTGAACGAACTCTATCAGCGGATAAAAAGGGGGAAGTCATCCCTCATGAACAACACGATCAGGTCTGGAATCGTGGCCGGATGTCTGGCCCTGTTCTTGACCAGTACCCCGGCGTTGGCCGCGCCGATGCTCCAGATTAGCAGCGGGATCTTAACAGGGGCGACAGGGGTCGATGTCGGCGGTACGCTCTACGATGTAATGTTTATGGAGGGAACCTGTACTGCCTTATTTAACGGCTGCGATTCACCGGACGATTTTATATTTAACACTGAAGCCGCGGCGAACCAGGCATCTGGTGCATTGCAAGATCAGGTTTTTTTAAACACCGCATCAGGGATGTTCGATTCGCATCCGGAATTCACAAATGGGTGCCACTCGACATTTCGCTGCTGGGTACACACCCCATTTCAATCTACTTCAGCTACTCAATTCAATATGAGCATTTTCATAAACGGCAATGATACACAATTTCTCCCGGATTCCATATTAGTCTTTAATAATGGTAATAAAAATGATGATTTGAGTGATGACTTTAAAACATTCGCAATTTGGAAAACGAATACCACACAGCCAGTCCCCGAACCTGGCACCATCCTCTTACTCTCCACGGGCCTCCTAGGCCTGGCTGGCTATCGCTGGCAGCAAGGACGCCATAAGACGACCCCCGTTGGGTCATCCCACTGACGCCCCCTTACACTCAGGAACCGCGAGCCCTCAAGCGGGAGGGGCCTCAGGCCCCTCCCGCTCCTCCTTAATAAGCTGGATGGCTCGTGCCATACACCGTTTTGAAAATGTATAAAGTGTTCTAACGTCACTTCCGCCTGCAGGCGCATCTGCAGAGGCCGAAACCAGGCATTACTCACTCCCGGGCCTGTAAGATTAACTGTGTAACTGGTTATCATCATCGTTTTTTTGAAAAGGAGATATGCTGGCAAAACCAGACGCGAAAACCGATGCCCTGTTAGATGACTTACTGAAAGACTGTGACTCTCCCGAAGACATTCTTGGGGAGCATGGTCTATTAAAAGGCCTCACCAAACGGCTCGTGGAACGGGCCTTACAGGCGGAATTGACCAACCATTTGAGGTATGCCCCACATGTTCGGGCCAAGTTGACTGATGGGAATGCGCGGAATGGGACAAGTGCGAAGACCATCCAAACCGATCAAGGCCCTGTAGCCCTTGCCGTCCCTCGCGATCGAGCTGGCACGTTTGAGCCGACGGTGGTCCCAAAACGACAACGGCGGCTCGAAGGTTTTGATGAGAAAGTCCTGGCTTTATACGCCCATGGGTTGACGACTCGTGAGATTCAAAGCCATCTGGAAGAAGTGTACGGCACGGAGGTCTCCCCCACGCTCATTTCTACGATCACGGATGCGGTGTTAGAGGATGTGCGCTTGTGGCAGAGTCGCCCCTTGGAAACCGTGTATCCCATTCTCTATTTTGATTGCCTGTTTGTGAAATCCCGCCACAAGGGTGCCGTCAAGACCAAGGCGGTCTATGTGGCGCTCGGGGTCAATCTTACTGGCGAGAAAGAACTCTTGGGCCTGTGGGTGAGTGAAACGGAAGGCGCGAAATTTTGGTTAGCGGTCTTTACGGAGCTCCGGCAACGGGGTATCCAGGATTGCTTTGTGGCCTGTGTCGATGGGCTCACTGGGTTGCCCGAAGCGTTGGAAACCATCTTTCCCCAGACCCAGGTTCAAGTGTGTATCGTGCTTAAAGTGCGGCAGTCCCTCCGGTATGTTGTGTGGAAAGAACGCCGGGCCGTCGCCCGTGATCTGCGAGCGATCTATGGAGCCTCAACCCTGGAAGAAGCAGAAGAGGCGTTGGAACGGTTTGCCCAAACCTGGGATCCATACTATCCAACAATTAGCACCAATTGGCGACGAGACTGGGAATGGTTGACCATGTTCCTTGATTATCCTCCTGAAATCCGAAAAATGATCTACACCACGAATGCGATTGAATCCTTGAATTACTCGCTACGGAAGGTGCTGGAAAAACGGGGGGGCATTTCCGACGGATGAAGCCATTTTAAAAGTGTTGTATCTCGGGATGCAACGCATTGCGAAAAAATGGCCCGTGCCTATTCCAGAGTGGAAACGGGCGCTGAATCAGTTTGCGATCTTGTTAGGAGACCGAGTACCAACAGCTGACTAACCAATCTCAGTTACACAGCAAACTTGACAGGCCCAGTTGCGGTAACACCTTTGGCTGTGCCGCGCGCAAAAGGGGCATTGATAATCGGTGTATTCCACCAGCGTCAGGCGCATCCGCCTGACCTTGCACCGGGGCCTCACCGACGTCCAGGTTTAGAGCAATATCGTCGTGTTTGACGCGAGCCGCCAGTACTTCCTTGATAGCCTTCAGATCCTCGAGAATAGCCTGTTGGCCTTTTTCCAATTCTTCAATCTGTTGGCGAAAGATATTGTTGTCAGCGGTACCAGGTTCTTGCCCCCAAACCGACGCAGCCATACCAAAGATCAACGTAAAAACTAGGCATCCTTTTACTTTTTCCCATTGATTCATAATCAATGGTCTCCAATTGTTTCATATGTTTCCAAATTCTCTGGCATCAGACTCCAACAAATCCTGCAACTTGTTATTTTTCGATCCTCTCTGACTGCAGTATCGGATGATTTCTTTAGTCTCCTTTAGGAGCCCTTGCCCGCATCATCAACTGCACCTGCTCATGTGCGTTTTCCCCTTTCAGATCGACTGAAGTTTAGATTTCAGACACAGGAAAAAGGTTCACTTGCAAAAAACATGACTCACTGAGATTTCTTCTCCGATAAACCCCCTCATGCCGCTCCCAAAACTTTTTCATTCATCCAAGAACCTTTTTCTCCTTGATAACGTCTAAAGCCTAATGGAGAGTTTCAGTTGTTTTAACGCTGCTAAGCATAGATTTTTTTCCTCTGAGCATTTGAACATATCTGAAAAGCCGCATACTAAGCGAGGAGAGGTAGCATTGAGCAACGGAGAACGTACAGTCAGGAATTTAAGCAGGAAGGGATCTGGCTGACTCGGCAGGCCGGAGGCGACACCACCCAAGGAGTGACCCCCAGGAATTTTGTGGAGCAATATCACCAGAAGTCTTCTTCAGCCTGTCCATGAAAAGGGGGGAAGACCAACAATAGGCATTACGAAAGGAGGTACTCATAAGTCAAAGTTCTTTTAGGGGGAGAAACGTATTATCGTATGTTACTACCCTTCCAGCCAGGAGCACCCGAATTAGTGTTAAATGTAGTGTCTGACGAGTTGCTCACGCGGCGACGGGGTCCGTGGTTGTTTCTTCAAGCCCATCAGTGAATTGTCTGCCTGCGATCACTTTGGGCAACTCTCTGAATCCTCGTACCCGTCTCCACGTGTTCTCTGCACACTGCCCTAACTTGAACATCATATGGAGCATGCCATCCCGCGTGAGACAGCCCTTTGTCCGTGTGGTCCGATGTCGAATCGTTCCAAACGTCGATTCAATAGGATTCGTCGTCCGAAGGCTTGGCCAATGGACAAAGCCGTCCATTTTTCACGTACCACGCATTCATCAACTTCCTCATCCAAAGACCACATCCTCAGGCCATTCCGCTGATTTCAACCGATTCTCTGTTTTGTCGCAGTTCACTCGCCATTCCCATTTTCTCACACATTTAGACTGTCTCATCTTTTTTTCTAGGACTTTCTTTTCAAGAAACTACTCGAGAGCGGAGTACCCTCATCATACTTCGTCCGCTTGCGGCAGAAGTGATTAACTTTTTTAAAAAATTCGTCCGACCCCAAACCTTTTTTAAGATGGCGTCGTCTTACTTTCAACAGGTTTTTTCACCAACTAGCCCATTACTTTCAAAACTCTGTTCAAGGAGGAAATCATGAGGAAACCATTTCGATTCATGAAGCTGGCTTGCGTCATCTCTATGTGCTTTGGGAGTCTGTCAACTGTGGCCCTAGCAGGACCAGGCGCCGTCATTAATAGTTGTATTTTCTCTCTTCATAAACCCCAACAACCAATCACCGTCGACTTTAAAGTGACTGGAACTTCCTGGCTTAGGGATGATGCAAAAGGGAATGATGCAACTTTGACCGTTACCAATGCGGGTGTGACCTGTGTTTCCAGTGGCTATGTAGAGAGTAACGCACCCCCGAGTGAGGTTGGCCAATGGCGATTGCAGTATTCTACAAGCTCAGGCACCGGTGGTAATGCCCACATCAGCCTTGACTATGTTTATGCCCCAACAATTGGAATCATTCCTATCATGGACGAATATAATTATGCCGTTCTTTTAAGGGAGGGAACTTCACCAAATACACAATTTTGTGTCTCACCTAGCCTTTGCAAAGGCAATCCTTGGCCTCCAGCTCAAAAAGTTTTCAGAGAAAAACCCGTTGATGGCGGGGATGCTACCAGACCTTCATGGCCTAAAAATACACAGGGCCCAATTTTCCTAATCTTTAGCCCTTGATTACCTGACAATCAGGGCCAAACCTAAGGCATGAACTCGGAAATTTTCATACAAAGGTATTAGAACAGTACCTTTCGCACTGAGATTCACACGAAATCACATTTTTTGTTGATGACTTTCACCATCAACAAGGAGATCCCATGTTAAAAAAATTTACGCTTGGTTTTCTCTTTTTCTTCATGGTTACTTCGGGAACTGCCTGGGCCGCTTCAGAAGGGCCTGTCTCTCTGGCTGACGCACAAGAATTTCGCATCCACTTCAACCGTCTGTTGGATGGAATGAACGAAATGTCCCAACGACTAATCCGATCGCATGATCCAAGCCTAATCGCCAAAAGTCGCAAGGCCATGGAATCTGTCACCGATGACCAGATTAGCAAAGTTTTCTCTCCGGTCGGTCTTCCTGATCTAATGCCGGCCCTGACAAAAATCGAAGAAGCGCTTACACTCCCACCCTCCGAATCCGCATCCTTGAGTGTACAAAGCAGCACCATTCCTGGTTTCCCAGATTTACCACCTTTATTTCCTGACTGCAACAACATCGAACATGATTCTGCATTCAGACATGGCGCGCTCATCGCCTTTCAAGTAGCAAGAACCATTCTGGCCGCCGCAAGGTTTGTATGTCTCGAAGATATTTTAGGAGAAAATGTGGCATTGGTCTGTTTGCCACTGGATATTGCCGAGGCAGCCACCGCCATTCCTCTGGAATTAGGAGAGTTTTGTGATGGGGAAGAAGGCGGGAGGATTGCTGAGGCTAGCTTTGACCGGCTGGATCACATTCATACCGACCTTCATACCCATGATAAAAACATTGAAGACCGGATTAAAAACCATGACACAAATATTGGGAACCAACTTTCGGCCCATGACACAAATATTGAAGGAAAAATTGCCACTCATGATACGAGAATTACCACCCAAGTAAAAATCCATGATGCGGACATCAAAGCTTTGCTGGCTGCATTACAGGCAGCCGTTAATGCCAACAGCGCTAAGTTGGATATCCTGCTTGCGCGACAATTGGAAACCATTCGGTTATTGCACACACCAGAGGGGATTCGAACATCAGCCGTCCCAGCCT
>Ga0224496_10001021_pt1 | contig 18002 bp, 15 predicted proteins | sample SF_Jul11_sed_USG_2_FD_168127 | JGI IMG/M metagenome (GOLD analysis project Ga0224496, IMG submission 168127) | Sediment microbial communities from San Francisco Bay, California, United States - SF_Jul11_sed_USGS_8_1 | ecosystem: Environmental > Aquatic > Marine > Sediment | place: USA...
AAGATTCTTCCGTGCCGGGGCGTGGTTTCGGCATGCCAGGGTATTTCCGCCTCGCCTTCTGCGTCGAGGACGCGGTGATCGAGCGGTCGGCACCCGGTTTCGGCCGGGCCATGGCGGCGGCCCGCGCCCAGGGCTAGGTTGGCAGGGAAGAGACGGGATGCAATGCATCTTCCTCCACGGCTTGGACAGCAGCGGGAACGGGACCAAGGGGCGCTTTTTCGCCCGGCACTTCCCCGCCGTGCTGCGGCCCGATTTCAGCGGCGATCTGGCCGCGCGGCTGGCGTATCTTGAAACCATCGCAGCGGGTGAGGCACCACTGCTCCTGGTGGGATCGAGTTACGGTGGGCTCATGGCCACATTTTTCGCTCTGACCCATCCCGCGCGGATATATCGGCTGGTGCTGCTTGCTCCGGCCCTGAATTTTCCGGAGTTCAGCCGCCGTCCGCCCGGCCGGATCGCTGCCGATACCCGGCTCTATATCGGCCGGGACGATACGGTGACCCCGCCGGCCCAGGTTGTGCCTGCGGCCCGGGAACTGTTTGCCGAGCTTCGGGTGGAGGAGGTGGCGGACGATCACCTCCTCCACGCCACTTTTACCCGGTTGGATTGGCAGGCCCTGCTTGTCTGAGGAGAGGACCATGGAACCCCAGGCGGTGGTGGCGGCGGTGATACATCGCGACGGCCTGATCTTCGTGGCCCGGCGCAGTGGTGGCGTCCACGCCGGCAAGTGGGAATTTCCCGGCGGCAAGGTGGAGCCGGGCGAGTCGCCCGAGGCCGCATTGCGGCGGGAGATCGACGAGGAGTTCGGGGTAACCGTTGCCGTGGGTGAGTTGTTGTTGCGGGTGCCCTTTGCCGTGGCGGGGACGGAGTTTGTTCTCCTTGCCCATTCGGCCCGGCACCTGGCTGGAGAGTACCGCCCGGTGGCCCACGGCGCCATTGACTGGGTGGCTCCCGAGCGTCTTGCCATCCTTGACCTGGCCCCGGCCGACAAGCCGGTGGCGGCAGAGGTGATCCGGCGGAGCGAAGCAACAGGGCGGGGCAGTGGTGGTGCCATGCCGTTTTGAGGGAATCTTGCAAAATTGTCTTTTCGTCCGATCTCTGCGTCACGCGAGAAATTTTATCCTCGGAGGTAAGCGAAACGAAGTGAAGACTCCGATATCAACTATATGCCTGCGGTAAAATTTTTTCACATTCCTTGACCTCGAACGAAAATCTTAATTTTTCAAGACACCCTTGAATCAAATAAGTGGAGATTGAAGAAACGATGACAACTTTCAAGGCATTGGTGGTCAGCGAGACCGCCGATAAACAATATATCCGCGAGGTTCGGGAGCGGCGCATGGACGAGCTGCCCGAGGGCGAGGTGCTGATCCGGGTTCGCTATTCGTCGCTCAATTATAAGGACGCCCTGTCCGCCTCGGGCAACCGGGGGGTGACCCGGCGCTATCCGCACACCCCGGGCATCGACGCTGCCGGCGAGGTGGCGGCGAGCGAGAGCGACCGCTTCCGGCCCGGCGACCCGGTCCTCTGCTGTTGCTACGATCTCGGCATGAACAAGCCGGGCGGCTTCGGTCAGTACATCCGGGTGCCGGCGGCATGGGTGATGGGCTGCCCCGACGGGCTTTCCCTGCGCGAGGCGATGATGTACGGCACCGGCGGCTTCACCGCCGCCCTGTCGGTGGAGCGTCTCACCGGCCATGGGGTGACCCCGGAGCAGGGCAAGGTGCTGGTTACCGGCGCCACCGGCGGGGTGGGGTCAGTGAGTGTCGCCATCCTCGCCAAGGCGGGGTTTGCGGTGGTTGCGGCCAGCGGCAAGGCCGACCAGGCGTCGTTTCTCGCCCGGTTGGGCGCGGCCGAGGTGGTGGGCCGCGAAGCGGTTGTCGATCGCAAGGGGCTTGCGCTCCTGAAAGGCAAATGGGCTGGGGTCATCGACACGGTTGGCGGCGAGATCCTGGCCACGGCGCTCAAGTCCACCCGTTACGGCGGGGTTGTTACCTGCTGCGGCAACGTGGCTGCGGCCGAGTTTGCCACCTCGGTCTACCCTTTTATTCTGCGCGGTGTGAGCCTGGTCGGCATTGAGGCGGCCGAGTGCGCCATGGCGGTGCGGGAGCGGGTCTGGGCGCGGCTGGCCGGCGAGTGGCGGATCGATTTCATCGAGGAACTGGTCACCGAAGTGGGACTCGACGATCTTGATCACCAGATAGGGTTGATGCTGGCTGGCCGTCATCGCGGCCGGGTACTGGTCAATCTTGACCGCTGACAACCACCGGGACGAAATTATGTCGCAGACGCCGCACACCGTTTCCCCTCTGGTCATCAATCTTTTCTTTGTCATCGGCCTGATTTCGGCTTTCGCCTTCCGGGTGCTGATCCTCTTTGTCCACATTCGGCCCGAGTGGTTTCGACCCACCTGGTATGTGGGGATCATGGGGTACATCATTTTTTTTCTTTACCGGTATGGGATTTCTCAGAAACGGAAGAGGGCCGTTGCCGACTACCGCCTCATTGATAAACTGCAACAGGAGGCACCGCTTTCCGGCGAGGATCGCGAGGTTCTCATCTACCTGCTCTCCTCCATTCAGAAATCACGGGAAAATATCAACTATCTGTTCATCTTCGCTCTTTCCCTGGTGGCGGTGTTGCTCGATATCGTCCTTACCGGCAAGGGTATGTAGGGGCAGGAAGAGGGTGACCGGCAAGCAGGGCCGCGGTTTTGTCCGCAACCGCCGAGGGGAAATGGTATGGCTCGGTTCGTGATCAACAGCGCCATCAGTATCGACAGCGGCGAACTGCACTTCGACTACATCCGAGCATCCGGGCCGGGCGGCCAGCATGTCAACAAGACGGCCAGTGCCGTGCAGCTCCGTTTTGACGTAGCCGCCTCCCCGTCGTTGCCGGAGCCGCTGCGTGCCAGGCTCATCCGTCTGGCCGGCAATCGTTTGACCCTGGACGGCGTGCTGGTGATCGAGGCCAGCCGTTTTCGCTCCCAGGAGCGCAATCGCGAAGATGCCGTTGAACGGTTGAAGGCGTTGATCGAGCGGGCGGCCACCGTGCCGAAACGCCGCCGGCCCACCAAGCCGACCCAGGGGGCGAAAAAAAGGCGTCTGGCCGCCAAGCAGCGCCGGGGTGAGGTGAAACGGGGCCGGCGGTCGGTTTCCGGGAACGGTGATTGAAGGGGACGCTTCCTTGACATTGGTGGTTGGGTCGGTGTATTTCACTCAGAGAGAGTGTCCGGTACCGGGCAGGGGGCGCGTGGTGCCGCAAGGATAAGGATGAGAGGAGAAAAGGCATGAAGGCAAATCCGAAATTGATTACCTGTATCGTGCAGCGGGGAAAAGCGGATAAAGTCGTGGAGGCCGCCATGGCCGCCGGTGCCCAGGGCGCCACAATCTCTTACGGGCGTGGCACCGGGGTGCGCGAGAAGCTCGGTCTCAGTGGGCTGTTCATCCAGCCGGAAAAAGAGATCATCTATATTGTTACCAAGCAGGATGAGTCCGAGTCGGTGATGGCCGCAGTGGTCGAGGCGGCCCGGCTGAAGGAAAAGGGGCAGGGTTTCGCCTTTCTCCATGAGCTGGATCAGGCCATCGGCTTTGTGGAAGAGTAGTCGGTTGTTTACCCTCGGGGCGGATGGCTTACGATGATCAAGGATTTTGTAATCGTTTTCGTGTTATGGCTGTCGGTGCGGTTTCTCTGGCTGGTGGATACCCTCGACCTCTACAACACGTTGGTCGGGTTCTGTGCCGAGTCGCAGACTTCCATACTCGGTACCGCCCTGCTGGGAGCCATGGGTGTTGTTCTTGCCGCTTACCTGCTGAGTTCGCTGCAACTTTTCACCCCTCTTTATCTGCTCAGTCGACTTACCTTTGAGGTCAGCCAGTTTGTCATCGTGCTGTTTTCCTGTGCCGCGGTGATTTTCCTCTTTGATGGCGGCTTCAACCTCTGGCAGGGAGTCGGCCTCCTGGAGGCGCTGATCCCCTTTCTTTTCCTTGGCGTTTCCTGTTTTGGCTTCTGGTTGTTCGACTTCAATTATCCCCTGCAGCAGCGGTTGGTGCGTAATATCCTGCTGCCGTTGCTCTCCGGCGTGATTGTCCTTGTCACGCCTTATTTCCTGTAACCCGCCCGCAGCCAGAATTCGCGGTTTTTTGCAATTCCTGCCAGCTTCCTTCCTGCCGATCTGTTACTTTTTCTTGAACATCGTACGTTTCGTGGCTATAAGTTAGCGGCCGGGTTTCTTGATCTCCTTGGCAGGCTTTGGCAAATTTTTGCCGGTCACTCAGTGTGAACGGGCTGGCAGTTTTCTTGAATGTGTGGAACAGCGTTTTAAATCGATACAAAGGAGTATATTCATGAGTGATACAGAACTGATTGCCGAGATTGAAACCAACAAAGGCACCATTCGTCTGCGCCTTTTTGCCGAGCAGGTGCCCTACACGGTGGCCAACTTCGTCAATCTTGCCAGCCGTGGTTTTTATGACGGCCTCAAATTCCACCGGGTGATCCCCGACTTCATGATTCAGGGCGGCTGTCCAAAGGGCACCGGTACCGGTGAGCCGGGCTACCGTTTCGGCGATGAATTCGTCCCCGAACTCAAGCACGACCGTCCCGGCATTCTTTCCATGGCCAACGCCGGTCCCGGTACCAACGGCAGCCAGTTTTTCATCACCCATGTTCCCACGCCCTGGCTTGACAACCGCCATTCGGTTTTCGGCGCCGTGATCGGCGACGAGGACCAGCAGGTGATCAACAGCATTGTCCAGGGCGATGAGATGAAGGTGGTGACCATCAAGGGGGATGCCGCCGCCCATCTCGCCAAGTGCCAGGACAAGCTGGTGGTTTGGAACGAGATGCTTGAGGGGGCTTTCGGCGATAAGCTGCGGCCGTCATTGATCTGAGCTAGCCGTCCCTTTCGCGCCTGGAGAGGGATTTGCCTTTTTCGTTCACCATGGTTACAGTTAGAGTTTAATGAATCGGTGAAATCCCCGCCGGCAAGAAATTTGTTTCGTTAGCGGTTCAGGGTTCACAGGTTCCCGGTTAACGGTTGAACCCTGAACTCCTGAACCACCAGAGATTTCGGAGGATTATCAACATGGGAAAATGCAGCAGCAGTTCCTGCGGCAGCAAGAAAGGCGGCTCCTGCGGCTCCGCCGATGAGAATGTCGCCAAGCAGAATCTGGCCATCAACACCTCGCTGGGCAAGATCAAGCATAAGATTCTGGTGATGAGCGGCAAGGGCGGGGTGGGCAAGAGTACTGTTTCCACCAATCTGGCCCTGGGGCTCGCCAACCGGGGGTATAAAGTGGGGCTGATGGACGTGGATCTGCACGGCCCTGACATCTGCCGGATGCTCAACCTCACCGACAGCCTGCAGGCGGTGAAGGAGAAGTTCGATCTGGTGCCGCCCATGCAGTACGGCGACAACCTGAAGGTGATCTCCCTTGAGTACATGATGGAAAACCGCGATGATCCCATTATCTGGCGCGGTCCCCTCAAGATTCAGGCCATCCGGCAGTTTATCGCCGACATGGATTGGGGTGATCTCGATTACCTGATCATCGACTCGCCCCCCGGCACCGGTGACGAGCCCCTTACCGTCGCCTCCACCATCAAGGATGCCCATGCCCTGGTGGTCACCACCCCCCAGCAGGTGGCGCTGGCCGACGTACGCAAGTCTTTGAATTTCTGTAAGCACGTCAAGATGAATGTGGTTGGCCTGGTGGAGAACATGAGCGGTCTGGTCTGTCCCCACTGCGCCAACACGGTGGAGATCTTCAAGAGCGGCGGCGGCGAAGAAACCGCCAAGGCTTTTGCCATCCCATTTCTGGGCAAGATCCCGGTGGATCCCAGCGTGGTGACCGGTGGTGACGACGGCAAGCCTTACCTTGCCTCCACTGTGGACAGTCCGGCGGTCCATGCCTTTAATGAACTGGTCAATCGGGTCGAGAAGTCCATGGCCGCCAAGCCTACCCTGCAGACCATCGGCGGCTGCGCCTGCGGTGATACCTGTAATCCCGCGACCTGCAGTTGTTAAAAGGCTCCGGGGGCCGGTGCAGGGTTTCAATGTTCAGGGTTCAAAGGGGTAACCCTCTGAACCTCTGAACCTCTGAGCCGGGAACCTTCGAACCTCTGAATCTTCGAACCAAGAGGCGTTTTTCATGCTTGTCAGACAGTTGACCGTTGGCATGATGGGGGTATGCTGCTACCTGGTGGCCTGCCCGGAAACCAAGAAGGGGCTGCTCATTGATCCGGGCGGCGGCGAGGATGAGTTGCTCGCCCTCTGTGAACAGGAGGGGGTGACCATCGAGTATCTGGTCGCCACCCACGGCCACCCCGACCATGTCTGCGGCAATCTGCGGCTCAAGCAGGCCACCGGTGCGGCCATCGTCATGCATGAGGAGGATGACGCCTTTTTCGCCGCCCCGGAGATCGTCCAGTACTTCTCCATGCTGGGACTGCCTTTCTCTCCACCCGCCGACGTCAAGGTGCGCCACGGTGATACCATCACCGTGGGTACCGTCAGCCTCGAAGTGCTCCATACCCCCGGACATACCCCCGGCGGCATCTGCCTGTACGGTGCCCCTCATCTTTTTGCTGGCGACACCCTCTTTGTCGGCGGCGTCGGTCGCACCGATTTCCCGGGCGGTGACTCCCGTGAGCTGCTCAAATCCATCAAGGAGCGGTTGCTGGTCCTGCCGCCCGAGACGGTGGTCTGGCCCGGCCATGGCTATGGCGGGGCGCGCTCGACCATTGGCGAGGAGGAGCGCTCCAATCCCTTTCTTACCGGCGGCTGGTGGTGATTTTCGATGCGTGAAGTCGTACTCGGCACCGCCGGCCATGTGGATCACGGCAAGACCAGCCTCATTCTGGCCCTCACCGGCATTGACACCGATCGCCTGAAAGAGGAGAAGGCGCGGGGAATCACCATTGAGCTGGGCTTTGCCTATCTTGATCTGCCCTGCGGTCACCGGCTCGGGGTCATCGACGTGCCCGGCCACGAGCGTTTCGTCAAGAACATGGTGGCGGGCGCGGCCGGTATTGATCTGGTGGCCTTTGTCATCGCCGCCGATGAGGGGGTGATGCCCCAGACCCGGGAACATTTCGAGATCTGCCAGCTGCTCGGCGTCAAGCGCGGCCTGGTGGTGGTTACCAAGAAAGACCTGGTGGACGAGGAGTGGCTGGAGCTGGTTCAAGAGGATATCCGCAGCTTTCTGCAGGGCAGTTTCCTTGAAGACGCCCCCATGCTCACCGTTTCCACGGTGAGCGGCGAGGGGATCGATGCGGTGCGGGCGGCCCTTGACCGACTGGTGGCCGAGAGCGAATTGGCCGAGGCGTATGGTCCGTTCCGACTGCCGGTGGATCGGATTTTTTCCATGAAGGGGTTCGGGGCAGTGGTGACCGGCACCTCGCTTTCCGGTCGTATCGCGGTGGGCGACGAGGTGGCTGTTTATCCTGTTGGCGCTTCCGGCAAGATTCGTGGCATCCAGGTTCACGGGCAGGATGTCTCCGAGGTTGAGGCCGGCCATCGTACCGCCATCAATATTCAGGGCATCGACAAGGACACCATCCGTCGCGGCGACATGCTGGCCTCTCCCGGCTGCCTGCTGCCCTCCTACATGCTGGATGCCGATTTTCTTTACCTGTCGGGAAACAAGAAACCGCTCAAGAACCGCACCCGGGTGCGGGTCCATCTTGGTACCGCCGAGGTGATGGGGCGAGTGGTGTTGCTCGAGGACGAGGAGGCCCTGCCCGGCGATACCTGCAATGTTCAGCTGCTGCTAGAGGAACCGGTGGCGGTCTGGCCCGGTGACCGTTACGTGGTGCGGAGCTACTCGCCGGTCGCCACCATCGGCGGTGGAGCGATCATGAATGCGGCGCCGCTCAAGAAACGGCGCCGCTTCCGTCCGGAAAACGGGGAACTTTTTCAGCTCTACATCAACGGCAGCCCCGAGGAACTGGCGTGTCTCCATCTCCGCGAGAGCGGTATTGCCGGCCTTGTCTTTGACGAGCTGGCGGTGCGGGTGGGGCAGTTCGGCAATCGGTTCAAGAAGCTGCTCGCCGGCCCGCTCTCTGCCCGCCGGATCCTGGTGGTGGATTCGGACAAACAGCGGATGATCGAGGGCAGCGTCTTTGCCGGGCTCAAGGAAAAGGTCGAGGCGGAGCTCACCGTTTACCACGCCGAAAACCCCCTCAAGAACGGGCTGGCCAAGGAAGAGCTGCGATTCCGGCTCCACCGGCGTCTGGATCCGCGGCTCTTCCAGTATCTGCTCAACGATCTGGTCAAGGGCGATGTCGTTGTTCTGGAGGAGGCCGAGGTGCGGCTTGCCGGCCATCAGGTTTCCTTTAAGGAGGACGAGGAGTTCCTGCGACGGGACATGGAGGCCTTTTACGCCGAGGCGGGCCTCAAGGCGCCCACGGTCAAGGAGTTGCTGGGCCGTTTCGAGTCGTTGTCCCCGGCCCGGGTGCGCGAGATGCTGGAGCTGCTTTTCCGCGAGAAGAAGGTGGTCAAGATCACCGAAGACCTCTATTTCCACGCTCCGGTGCTCGATGAACTGGTGGCCCGGGTCCGTGATCATTGCCGGGAGGGCGGCGAGCTCGATGCCCAGGCATTCAAGACCATGACCGGCCTGACCCGCAAGTTCTCCATTCCGTTGCTCGAATACTTCGACAAGATCAAGCTCACCATCCGGGTGGGGGACAAGCGGATCCTGCGGGAACGTCAGGGCTGAGCGAACGCTAAGTTCCGAGTTTTCAGCCACGTTTTACGTATCCGGTAGGAGCGGCCTCTGGCCGCGAGGGCACGCCCAAGCGATGGCCACCCATCTTTTTTCGCGGCCAGAGGCCGCTCCTACAACGCATCGGTTGTGAAAAATGTTGGGATTCGATAGTAATCAGATTTTGTTGACGCTATTACGTTAATACGGAACACTTAAAACTCCCTCGGAGACACCTCCATCGCCAAGATCACCGGCAACACCGAAGGACTCAAAACCGCTCAGCGCAAGCGGCTGGAGCGGTTCGCCTCCCGTCGGGTTCCTCCCGAACTGATCGTCAGCCCGGATTTGGCCCGCGCTCTCACCGAACTGTCGGTGGAGATCGGCCGTCAGCTCGGCCTGTTGATCAACCGGGCGGGCCATGTCGAATGCGTGATGGTCGGCGATCACAAGACCATTCTGATCCCGGCCCTCAACCAGATCCGGTCCGCCGGCGGTCGCCTCAAAGGGCTGCGCTGCGTTCATACCCATCTGGCCGGTGAGGATATCACCGAGGACGATCTCATGGATCTCCTCTTCCTGCGTCTGGATCTGATGGCGGTGATCAAGGCCCAGCCTGACGGTCTGCCTGAGCGTCTCTACGCCGTGCATCTGGCGCCGGCCGGCGGTGACGAGCAGTGGCATTTCTTGACCCCGGTGGTGCTTTCGCAGCAGCCCCCCACCTTTCAGGAGTTGATCGCGGCCCTGGAAGGGGAGTTTGCCCGCTTGCGGCCGACCCGCGAGGTGGATGCGGGCCGTGACCGGGCCATCCTGGTCAGTGTCACCACCCTGCCCAAGCAGGTGGCGCAGGAATCCCTGGACGAACTCATTGAACTGGCCGGTTCCGCTGAGGTATTGGTGCTCGACACCCTGATCCAGCGCCGTGACCGCATCAATCCCAAGTGGATCCTGGGCAAGGGGAAGCTCGGTGAGCTGATGCTCACCGCTCTCAGGGTCAACGCCAACCTGCTCATCTTCGATCAGGAACTCAATCCTTCGCAGATCCGTTCCATCACCGACCACACCGACCTGCGGGTCATCGACCGCACCCAGCTGATTCTCGATATTTTTGCCCGCCGCGCTCTGAGCCGCGAGGGCAAGCTCCAGATCGAGATGGCGCAGCTCAAGTACATGCTGCCGCGACTGGGCATGCGTGACGATGCCCTGTCGCGGCTTACCGGCGGCATCGGCGGCCGGGGTCCGGGGGAGACCAAGCTTGAGGTGGACCGGCGGCGAATCAACGATCGCCTTGCCAAATTGGGCAAGCGGCTCAAGGAGGTGGGCCGGGAGCGCTACCACCGCCGCGCCCGGCGCCGCAAGCGCGAACTGCCGGTGCTCTCCCTGGTGGGATACACCAATGCCGGCAAGTCGACGCTGCTCAACACCCTGACCAACAGCGATATCGTCGCCGAGGACAAGCTCTTCGCCACCCTTGATCCCACCAGCCGCCGGCTGCGCTTCCCCGAGGAGATGGAGGTGATCATCACCGACACGGTGGGCTTCATCCGCAACCTGCCCGCTGATCTGTTGCAGGCTTTCAAGGCAACCCTTGAGGAGCTGCACGAGGCCGATGTGCTGGTGCATGTGGTCGACGTGGCCAACCCCAGGTTTGTCGAGCAGATGCAGGTGGTGGAGGGGCTGTTGCGGGAGCTTGAGCTGGATACGATTCCCTGTCTGCGGCTGTTCAATAAGATTGATCTGGTGGGCCGTGAGTACCTTTCCCGCATGGCCGATGAATATCGGGCCATCCCCGTCTGTGCCCGTGATTCCTCGACCTTTGCCGACTTTCTTGGCGAGGCGCAGCGGCTGGTGCGGCAGCGTTGGCCTGGCTGAAAGTTGTTTTTGCCGGCCTTGCCGACGGTATGATTGAAAAAGGGATGGCGTGGGTCTATAGTGTTGGGCTGAACGCACGCCAATGATCGCGGCCGTGTACACACAGGCCACGGGTTGGATTTTTTGAAACCGTCCCTGCTTTTCCCGCCGTTGCAGACGCACGCCCTGATGCGGCTGAACCTGTTTTTCTCGGAAACTCTATGACCCTGCGTGTCGCCATTATCCTCATTCTCTGCCTGTTCGGCATCGGTCCGCTGTTGTTGCTGACCGGGGTCAGTGTTCCGGTGATGGCTGAGCGGCTGGAGCAGGCGGCCCAGCAGGAAAGTCTGGCGCGACTGGGGGAGGATCAGAGTTTACTGCGCATCCGGGTCGAGGGGATCAAGGAGCGCGCGGCCTCTCTGGCGTCCCTCCCTGGCGCCCGGGATATCCTCGGCCGGGGGGGGGCGGCCGGGATTTCCGATGCGTTGGCCCGCAAGCGCTTTACCGGGCTGGCCAACCGTTGGTTCCGCCATCGTATTGCAATCACCGATATCTGGCTGTTGAACACTTCCTGTCAGGAACTTTTTCACCTGGGCCGGCACGGCGATGGTCCTTTGGGTGCCGTTGACGCCGGCAGACCGCCGGAGGAGGACCGCGACGCGTTCTGTGCAGAAGGAGCGAGTTTGTCAGCGGGGGAGGTCCGGGTGAGTTCCTTGCAAGCTGCTCCGGAAGAGAGTCCCGCCGTGCCGCGTGCGTATTTTATCTCCTTGGCGACACCCGTGGTCATAGAGGGGGGCGAGGTGGCTGGGGTGCTCCGCCTGCGGATCGATATGGCTGATTTCCTGCGTGGTTATGCCGCCACTTTTTTGTTGCCCGGCACCGTGGCGGGCGCAGAGTCGACTGCGTACTCCCTGGCCGGGGGTGTCCCCCTGGGACGAAAACCCGTGATTGCTCCCGGTGGTGACGGCGGCAGGGTTGCCTGGCAACCGGTCCTTTTCAACGCCGATGGGCCGCCGGCACTGTGGATTGGCAATCCCGTTGATCTTGGCGGCGCTGAACTGTTGTTGAAGAGACAGCGGGGCAAGGTGATCGCCATTGTTCTGGCCCTGGTGGTTGCGGTGATTCTTTTTGCCGGCGGGATCGGCGCCTGGGTGGATCGTCGGAAAACAGAGTTGCTGGCCGGGGTGGGGGGCATTCTTGGCAGTGGGCGGCAGGTGATGTTAGGCGGCCAGTTGTTCAGCGATCTGCGGCAGCTGGCCGGAGAACTCAACGGCCTGGCCGAACAATATCACCGGATGCGGCTGGCCTGGCAACGGGCCGAGGATGAATTGCGGGCGCAGAACAACCAGCTGGAGGTGGCGGTGGATCAGCGCACCGCCGAACTTTTCGCCACCAACGAGCAGTTGCGCGAGGAGGTGGAAGAGCGGTCCCGAGCCGAGGAAGAGCTGCGCCTTCACCGCGATCATCTTGAGGAGTTGGTCCGGCAGCGGGTGGTGGAACTGGCTGAGACCAACGAGCATCTGGAGCTTGAAATTGTCCGGCGCCGTCATGCCCAGCAGACTTTGCGGGAAAGCGAGGAACGGCTGCGGACCATTCTTGACGCGGTGGATATCGGCATCTTCATTGTCGACCGGGAAAATCGTACCCTGATTTACGTCAATCCGGCTGCGGCGGCCATGATTGGGGCGGTTTCCGGTGAAGCCCTGTGTGGCCAGGCCTGTCATCACTACTTTTGTTTACGAAGGACGCGAGCCGTCTGCCCCTGCATTGACAACCAGGAGAGTATCAAGTTGGCCGCCCGCACCCTGACCAAGGTGGATGGGACGCCCTTCGAGGTGTTGAAGACCGTGGTGCCGATGGTGGTGGGGGGGCGTTCTGTTTTTCTGGAAAGTATCACCGATATCACCGAGTTGCGGCGGATGGCGGAAAAGAACCAGACGCTCCAGGCGCAGCTGCTGCAATCGCAGAAAATGGAGGCCATCGGCGTGCTGGCCGGTGGTGTGGCCCATGATTTTAACAACCTGCTCACCGTCATTCAGGGATCGGCGGAACTGGCTTTGGCTGCGACGGAAATGGAACATGACGCGCCCGGCCGGCGGTATCTGACCCAGATCAAGGAGACCACGGATCGGGCCGGGAATCTGGTCCGGCAACTGTTGTTGTTCAGTCGGACCCAGCCGGCGGCCCTGGTCACTTTGCGGCTCAACACGGTGATCGAAAACCTGCTCAGGATGCTCAGCAGGCTTATCGGTGAGGACATTGCCATTGAAACAGGGTTGGCGGCGGACCTCTGGCCGATCCTGGGGGATGCGGGCAACGTCGAACAGCTCTTGATGAACCTGGCGGTTAACGGCCGTGACGCCATGGCTGGCGGCGGTGTATTGCGGATCACCACTGACAATGCCGAACTGGATACGGCGGCGGTGGAGGCGTGGCCCGAGGCGCGGCCCGGCCGGTTTGTGGTCCTGGCGGTGATCGATAGCGGTACCGGTATTGATGCGGATCGTCTGGACCATATTTTTGAGCCTTTTTACACCACCAAGGAGGCCGGCAAGGGCACGGGACTTGGGCTTGCCGTTGTCTACGGGATCGTCAAGCAGCACGGCGGCTGGATCGTTGTCGACAGTTTGCCGGGCCGGGGCACCACCTTCAAGGTGTACCTGCCAGCGGTTACAGAGAACGCCCTCCCCCAGGGGAGAGAGGAGGATGCTCCGGCGGCGGTATCCGGCGGCAAGGGCGAACGGATCCTTGTGGTGGAGGATGAGGAGGCTGTCCGCTCGCTGATCCGCGACACATTGGCGCAGAACGATTTCGAGGTGTTTACCGCCGCCTCCGTGGCCGAGGCCCTGGAGGTGTTTCAGCGAAAAAATGGCCAATTTGACCTGCTGCTCAGTGACGTGGTCCTGCCCGGCGACCGCAACGGTATTGAGCTCGCCGATGCGGTGCTGATCGATCAGCCCCGACTGCCGGTCCTTTTGTGCAGCGGTTATACCGACCACAAATCCCAGTGGCCGGTCATCGTCGAGCGCGGGTTTTTCTTTCTGCAGAAGCCGTTCAATATCGTCGCGCTGCTCCAGGCGGTGCGGGAAGCAATCAATTCCAACAATTCCAAGAACCGGCCCTGATTCCCTTCATGTCCTGCCAAAGCGCGTTTGGCGCGGGGTGTTTTTGAAAAGGAAATATGCGTTTTTTTAAAAAAAACATCGTCCGGAGTCTGTTGCCGCACCGGTTGCTGTCTCTCTGTGGTGCCGTCTGTCTGTTGCTGTGCTGCGGCTCGGCCGGGGCGCAGGAGGCAACGCTCAGGGATGTCGTCGTCACCAACTCCACCACCGACCTGCTTCTGTACTGTTCGGTGGAGAACGGTTTCTCTCCCGATATGCTGGAGAGTGTCCGGAACGGGATCCCCATCACCTTCACTTTTTTTGTCCGTCTGGAACAGCACCGCACTCTGCTGCCGGATCGGGAGATTGCTTCGTTCTCCTTTGACCACACCATTTCGTACGACAACCTTAAGGAGGAGTATCAGGTCTCTTTTTCTGGCGCCGGTGTGAAAAGTGAGACCACCGCTTCCCTCGGTGATGCCGAGCGCATGATGACCCAGGTGAACGGCTTCAAGGTGGTCTCCCTGGGTGAGCTGGAACCCGACGCGCAGTATGGCCTGAAAGTCAAGGTGAGCCTGGCCAGGAAGACTCTGCCGCTTAATTTTCACTATATTGTCCCGTTCTGGCATCTCTGGGATCTTGAAACGGAATGGTACACGGTCCGGTTCCGGTACTGAGCCGGCGGGTGGTGAGACCTTGCGGGGGCGGCAACAGTGGATGAGGAAGCGATGAACCCACCAACGGCATATGGCCGCGTCATGGACAGTCATGCCCTGCGTGAGGCGCGAGCCCGCAAGCAACGCCGGATCCGTTTTGTCATTCTGTTCTGCTGTCTGCTGATCCCGTTCTTCACCTATCTGGAAACCAAGGTCTTCCAGTTGGGCGTGGTGCCCTTCCCGGTGAGCGGCAACGTCATTGTCTTTGTCCTGATCAACATCAACATTCTGCTGCTGTTGTTGATGGTTTTTCTGGTGCTCAGAAATCTGGCCCAGCTGATTTTCGAGCGGCGGCAGCGGTTTCTCGGCACCGGCCTGCGGACCAAGCTGGTTATCTCCTTTGTTTCGCTGTCACTGATCCCCACCGCCCTGCTTTTTTTCATCGCCCTCCAGTTCGTTTCCACCAGCATGGATTACTGGTTTAACATCAATGTCGAGCGGTCGCTGCTGGCCTCTCTTCAGATCGCCAAGGGGGTTTACCAGGACACCCGGGCGCAGGCCAGCGGCCTGGGGCAGTTCCTGGCCCGGCGGGTGGAAAGGGAGGGTTGGCGTTATGCTACCGGTGAACCGTTCGCTGCTTTTTTGCGGGAACTGGTGCGGGGGTACGATCTGGCCGGGATTGAGCTGATTTCCGACCAGCGGGAGTTGCTGGCCGCGGCCTTTGCCGAGGGTATTTCCGCGGAGGAGATTCCCGAGGTGCCGGTGGAACAGTTTCGCAATGTCCTGGCCGGCAGTTCCGACCAGGTTGCCATCCAGGTGGTGTCGGCGGGAGAACTGGTTCGCGGCCTGGTCGCTTTGCAGCTGCCGGCCCCCTCCGGCGGGGAGCGGCGCGGGGTGTTGGTCGCCTCCCTGCTCATTCCCCACGCCCGGCTGGAACGGATGGAACTTATCTCCAAGGGGCTTGAAGGCTACCGGCAGTTGATGCTGCTGAAGGCACCCATCAAGACCAGCCTGCTGGTCATGCTGCTCATCGTCACCCTGCTCATAGTGTTTGCCGCCATCTGGTTCGGTTTCTATGTTGCCCGGGGGCTTACCGGGCCCATCGGCAAGCTGGCCGACGCTACCCGCCGGGTTGCGGAAGGGGAGCTCGACTTCGTGCTCGAAAAGAGTTCCGGAGACGAGATGGGCACCCTGGTGGATTCCTTTAACCGCATGGTTCGCGATCTTCTGGCCCATAAGCGCCAGATCGAAGAGGCCAACCTGGCACTCCAGGCCGGCAACCAGGAGTTGGAAAAACGGCGTCGCTATACCGAGATCATTCTCCAGAACGTGGCGGCGGGGGTTATCTCCATGGACGAACGGGGGCGGGTAACCACCATCAACCGTTTCGCCGAGGATCTGCTTGAGATCGACCGGAATACCATTCTTGGTCGGGACTACCGCAATATTCTTCGCCCCGAGCATCTCACCATTCTCGACCGGTTTCTCGCTGAGCTGGAAAAATCCGGGAAGCCCTCCATGCAGCGGCCCCTGCGCCTCACCGTCCGCAACGAAACCTTTTTTCTGCGGGTTAACTTTACCAGGCTTGAGGATGAAGAAGGGCGGCCGCTCGGCGTGGTGCTGGTGTTCGACAATCTCACCGAACTGGAAAAGGCCCAGCGCATGGCGGCCTGGCGGGAGGTGGCGCGGCGAATAGCGCACGAGGTCAAGAACCCCCTGACCCCCATTCAGCTTTCGGCCCAGCGGTTGCGGAAAAAATACCTGGAGCGGCTGGCCGGCGAGGGGGATGTTTTTGACCTCTGCACCAAGACCATCATCAATCAGGTGGACGAGTTGAAGCGGCTGGTGAGTGAATTTTCCAGCTTTGCCCGCATGCCTGTTATCCAGAGGAGTCTTAATAATCTGCCGGATATGGTTCGAGAGGTGGTGGCCCTCTATGAACAGGCTCACAAGCAGATCGATTTTCGGTTGCAGATCGATCCAGCGGTTCCGGAGTTTACCTTTGACCGCAAGCAACTGAAGCGGGTGCTGATCAATCTCGTTGACAACGCGGTGGCGGTGCTGCCCGAGGAGGGGGGAGGGATCATCGAGGTGGCGACCGCCTTGGGGGCGGAAGGACGGCAGGTGTTCATCGAGGTCCGTGACAACGGCCCCGGAGTGGCGGACGAGGACAAGCTGCGGCTCTTCGAACCCTATTTTTCCACCAAGAAGTCCGGCACCGGTCTGGGGCTTGCCATCGCCACCACGGTGGTGGCCGATCACGGGGGGTATCTCCGGGTCAAGGACAACGAGCCGGCGGGCAGCCGCTTCATCATTGAGCTGCCGCTGAAGAGCGACGGTTGAGCGCTGCCCGGCCGAGTTTGAGGTTGCCAGGCCGGGGACGGCGGGATATCCTTTGACCTGGCGGTTCTATTTTCTTTGTAAGCTCTCCCGGGAAAGAGGGGCGTTGCGGTAAGCGATACGCCGGAACGGGAACCACTCTCTGCCACTCTGCACGGCAGGAATACAGACGAGCGTGATGGCCCAGCGAATTCTAGTTGTTGACGACGAGGCGAGTATCCGTGAATCCCTCTCCGGTATTCTCTCGGATGAAGGCTTTACCCCCTTTTGCGCCGAGAATGGAGAACAGGCTCTGGCCCTTCTTGAGGAGAGTCAGGTCGATCTGGTGCTGCTAGATATATGGATGCCCGGCATTGACGGGATGGAAACCCTGAAGCGGATCAAGGAAGGGCATCCGTATCTGCCGGTGATCATGATTTCCGGCCACGGCACCATCGAAACCGCGGTGCAGGCCACCAAGACGGGGGCCTTTGATTTTATTGAAAAACCCCCTTCCTACGACAAGATTGTCCTCTCCATCAACAATGCCCTCCGCCTCTCCCAGCTGGAACAGGAGAATCTGATCCTGCGGCAGAAAACGGAGCAGCGGCCCTGCCTCACCGGTTCCTCGGTGGCCATAGCCCGGCTGCGGGAGCAGATCGAGCGGGTGGCGCCCACCGACGCCTGGGTGTTGATCCGGGGTGAGCATGGCACTGGCAAGGAGCTGGTGGCCCAGAGCATCCATCGTCTCTCCCGGTGCCGTCACAAACCGATGATCGAGTTGAACTGCGCCGCCATCCCCGAAGAACTCATCGAGTCGGAATTGTTCGGCCATGAGAAGGGGGCGTTCACCGGCGCCACCGCCGCCAAGCGGGGCAAGTTTGATCTGGCCGACGGCGGCATGCTCTTCCTGGACGAGATAGGCGATATGAGCCTTAAAACCCAGGCCAAGATTCTCCGTATCCTTCAGGAACAGAAATTTGAACGGGTGGGGGGGGCCAAGACCTATTCGGTGAACGTGCGGGTGCTGGCCGCCACCAACAAGGATCTCGAAAAGGAGATCGAGGCGGGCAATTTTCGCGCCGACCTCTTCTACCGGTTGAACGTGGTGCCCATCTTTGTGCCGCCGCTTCGCGATCGGCTGGAGGATATCCCGTTGCTGGCGGCCGACTTCCTTGCCGAGATTTCCCGCAAGGGGCTGGGGCAGCGGGAGTTGACCCAAGGCGCCCTGGCCGCCCTGGCCCGGCATCGCTGGCCCGGCAATGTGCGCGAGTTGCGCAATTTCATTGAGCGGACCGCGATCATGACTGCGGCCGCGGAAATTTCGGAGGAGATGGTTCTGGCGTTGCTCCAGCCCGGCGGCGGCC
>Ga0224496_10001022_pt1 | contig 17999 bp, 22 predicted proteins | sample SF_Jul11_sed_USG_2_FD_168127 | JGI IMG/M metagenome (GOLD analysis project Ga0224496, IMG submission 168127) | Sediment microbial communities from San Francisco Bay, California, United States - SF_Jul11_sed_USGS_8_1 | ecosystem: Environmental > Aquatic > Marine > Sediment | place: USA...
AACAGTTCACGGCCTCCATTAACTCGCAGGAGAAACGATTCGAGAGCGTTGTTCGCATGTACGAGGATAACGTGCTGCTGGTTAAGGGCTATGACAGGCTGGCCGGAGATCTGACCCACATTATCCATCTGAATACCCAAGTGCAGACCAAACTGGCTGAGAAAATCGAAAACAATATGAACTGCCCGATTGTGCGGGACGGAGGACTCAAAGCATGGGGATTGACACCGAAAGGATGAAATATAAGGGCCGCTTGGCAGCAAAGAGGGAGGAGGCCAAAAGCCTTCATCTTAGGATTGAAGGCGACATGCATGCCATCCGCAACATCTTGGATCCCTTTATGCCGTTACATGAAGTGCGGGCCGATATAGCTGCGGCCCAGGCTGTGGAGCTGGCGGCCAAGCATGCCGAATATGTCGGCTTACTTGAAGAGATCAAGGCAATCGAAAAGGCGCTGGGAGACTGACGGATGCCAGAGTCGTACTCCTGGGAGACCCGCGAGAGCGCGGAGGAACTGTACATCATCAATGGCCTCACCTACGAGCAGGTGGCGGATCATACCGGTGTATCGGTTTCTCAGCTCAAGCGCTGGGGTCAAGAGAGCAGCTGGCGCGATCGGCGCAAGATGTACCGCCAGGCTCAAACCTCGATCCGCTACGACGTGCGGATGGCTAAAGCCAAGATCATCAAGAGCGTGATCGAAAGCCAAGATCCGCAAAAGGCCTTTGCCTTTAACTCCCTGGTTTCAGCCTCTGCGGCCATTGAAAAAGAAGCATCCGGACAGCCCAAGATTCAAGCCGGGGCAACCAGGATTATTAAAACCTCGCAGGATGCGGTGGATGCTTTGCGTGATGCCGTGCAGAAAAAGATTAATGCCATGCTTACCGAACCGGGCGCTCTATCTTTTGCGGCAATCAAGGATACCAAGCAGGCCATGGAGATGGTCGAGCAACTGGCAGCCAGGTACAAACCGGACACTGAGGAAGCCAACATCCCAGGCGGTCTTTCCGACGAAGGGGCTGAGGAAATTATCAACCGGATATTGGGTACGAGTAAATAGATGGCAGCCACCGCGACCTCACATAACGATACCACTCGGACTCCCATGGCCCTGCTGCCCTATCAGCAGCGCTGGCGAGAGGATGATTCGGATGTAAAGATTATTGAGAAGTCCAGGCGTGTTGGTCTGTCATGGGGGGAGGCGGCGGACGATGCCCTACTGGCTGCCAGACGCAGCGGTATGGATGTCTGGTACATCGGCTACAACAAGGACATGGCCCAGGAGTTTATCGAGGACTGTGGCGACTGGCTCAAGCATTTCAGTAAGGCTGCAGGGGAAATCGAAGAGATTGTCATAAAAGATGAGGACAAGGATATCCTCGCCTTCCGGATCCGCTGCGCCTCCGGTCACAAGATCACCGCTCTGTCGAGCCGTCCTAGCAACCTACGCGGTAAACAGGGCAAGGTTGTCATCGACGAGGCCGCCTTTCATGACAACCTTAAAGAGCTTGTCAAGGCCGCTATGGCCCTGCTCATGTGGGGCGGCAAGGTGGTCATCATCTCCACCCACAACGGCGACACTAATTATTTCAACGAGTTGATCCAGGAAGTCAGGTCAGGGAAGAAGCCCTACAGCCTGCACCGGATCACTCTGGATGATGCCTTGGCCGAAGGCCTGTATCAACGCATCTGTCTCCGGCTCGGCAAGGAGTGGAGCCGAGCTGCAGAGGATGTCTGGCGGGCGAAGCTCATTGATCAATACGGTGATGGCGCGGACGAAGAGCTTTTCTGTATTCCAAGCCAGGGCGGCGGCACCTATCTGACCAGGGCTGTTATCGAACGCTGCATGCGTGATGATATCCCGATCGTGCGCTGGGCCTGCAAGGATGAATTTGCCATCCTGCCGGATCACATTCGCCAGGCCGAGGCCCGCGACTGGTGCGAGGAACATCTGGCTCCGTTGCTGGCCAAGCTCGACCCGCAGCGCGCCCATTATTTTGGTGAAGACTTTGCCCGCTCCGGCGACCTGACCGTTATTGCCCCACTGGCTGAGAAGCTGGATCTAACCTACCGCACCCCTTTTGTGGTGGAGCTGGCAAACGTGCCGTTCAAAGAGCAGGAGTTGATCCTTTGCTACATCGTGGATCGGCTGCCGCGCTTCACCTATGGCAACCTCGATTCACGCGGCAACGGCCAGTATCTCGGCGAACGGGCCATGCAGAAATATGGTGAAGACTCCATTGGCCAAGTCATGCTTTCCGAGAAGTGGTACCGGGAAGAGATGCCCAGGTTTAAATCGTTTTTTGATGACGGCACCATCGAGGTAGCCAAAGACGCCGATCACATGGACGATTACCGGGCAGTCAAGATGATCAAGGGCGTGGCCAAGCTGCCGGATACCAAGACCAAAGGCAAAGACGGACGCCAGCGCCATGGTGACGCCGCCATTGCCGTGGCCCTGGCCGTGGCAGCAACCAGGGCTGAGGCCTGCGAATACGCTTACCACAAGGTGAGCATTAAAGAGATATCCGACCTGGCACGGCCCATTGCCGTGACCGCCGGGTTCGGTCGCATTGAAGGAGCATGGTAATGCCTATCCTTTACGACGCATATAACAGACCGATCAAAAAAGAACAGCTCACCAAAGAGTTGGCCGCGCCATCCCTGGCCGGGGTGCGCACTGTTTGGGACAACACGGTCACCAACGGTCTTACTCCTCAGCGTCTTGCCACATTGCTCCAGGGCGCAGCCCAGGGCGACATGCACGATTACCTCACCCTGGCCGAGGAGATGGAGGAGCGCGATCTCCATTACCGCTGCGAGCTTGGCAAACGCAAGCTGGCCGTCTCCAGCCTGCCGGTAAATGTGGAGGCCTACAGCGCCAGTGACCACGACGTTAAGCTGGCCGACGATGTGCGCGCCCTGGTGAAACGGCCCGGCTTCCGTGGCCTGCTCAAGGATCTGCTTGATGGGATCGGCAAGGGCTATTCCGTGGCCGAGATTATTTGGCAGCGCGGGGCCAAGTGGTGGCCGGAGCGATACGAGTGGCGCGATCCCAGGTTCTTTACCTTTGACCAGGAGAGCCGCAGACAGATCCGGCTCCTCGACGAAGCCGACATGGCATACGGTATTCCGCTTGCACCTTATAAGTTCATCGTCCACCTGCCGCATCTCAAGACCGGCATCCCGATCAGGGGCGGGATGGCCCGCGTGGCCGCCTGGGCATACCTGTGCAAGAACTACGATGTCAAAGATTGGCTGGCCTTTGTCGAGGTGTTCGGAATGCCGCTCCGGGTAGGCAAGTACCGGCCCGGCACTGACGACAAAGATATAAGTGTCCTTAAGACGGCGGTGGCTAACCTTGGATCAGATGCGGCGGCGGTGATCCCGCAGTCCATGATGATCGAGTTTGTCGAGAGCGCCAAGAAAGGCGGCGGCGAAGACATTTTTATGAAGCTTGCCGACTGGCTCGACGCCCAGGTGAGTAAAGGCATCCTCGGCCAGACCGCATCCAGTTCCGGTACGCCGGGCAAGCTTGGCGACGAAAAGCTTCAGGGCGAGGTTCGTGATGATATCCGTGACGACGATGCTCTGCAACTTGCGGAAACGATCAAACTGTTTCTGGTCAAGCCATTCATCGATCTGAACCACGGCCCCCAGGAGAACTATCCGGAGGTGACCATTCAGGCCATCGAGCAGGAGGATGTTGCCGGGTTGACCACTGCACTGAAAGAGCTGGTGCCCCTCGGCCTGAAGGTTGAGCAATCGGTGGTGCGCGATAAGATCGGCCTGCCGGATCCAGCCAAAGACGCGGAACTGCTCACACCTCCTGGTCAGCAGTCTGTGACTGAGCCTGCCGAGAACCATCAACAAAGCTGCTCTGTTTGCAAAACAGCCATGAACAGGCAGGCCGGTGATGACAACGATGATATCGACGAGATAGTGGACGAGGCTTTGGAGGATTGGGATCCGGTCATGGCCCCGGTGATCAATCCGGTACGCCAGGCCATTGAAGAAGCAACGAGCTTTGAGGATATGCAAGCACGTCTGGTTGCCGCCTTTAAAGAGATGGATCCGATCCGGATGGTTGAGTCACTGGCTGAGGCCGGGTTTATCTCCCGCGCCATGGGGGACGTCGATGCTTAAGTTCGGTTTCCCAGGGCCGGTGCCGCAGGATGCCTTGAACTTTATCAAGAACAAGGGCTGGAAGCCTGCGTTCAGCTTTCTCGAAGTATGGCGCGAAGAACATGCTTTTGCTTTTACCGTGGCCAAAGCCATGCAGATGGATGTGCTGGAATCGATCAGGGGCGAAGTTGAAAAGGCCCTGGCCAAGGGCACGACCCTGGCCCAGTTCAAGAAGGATCTCACCCCCACCCTGCAGCGGTTGGGCTGGTGGGGTCGGCAGGAGATGGAAGACCCGATCGACGGCGAAGTAAAGACGGTGCAGCTCGGCAGCCCCAGGCGGCTCAAGACCATCTACCAGGCCAACATGCGACAGGCCAGGGCTGCAGGCCAGTGGCAGCGCATCGAGCGGACCAGACAGGCCTTCCCTTATCTTATCTACGGCCTTGGGCCGAGCGAGAGGCACCGGGAATTGCATATTTTGTGGAACGGCAAGGTGCTGCCGGTGGATGATCCCTGGTGGAACGAACACATGCCGCCCAACGGCTGGGGCTGCAAGTGCCGGGTGCGTCAGGTGAACAATGGGGAAATGAAACGGCGCGGCCTCAAGGTTGCGGATTCCCCCAAAGTGACCAGGCGGGAGTGGATCAACAAACGAACCGGGGTGGTGGAGAAGGTGCCGATGGGGATTGATCCGGGCTGGGACTACAACCCAGGCAAAACTCGTAAGCAAAACCTTGACAAGTTCATGGCCGGAAAGCTCAAGGCGGCTGATCCGATCATGGCCGAAGTGGCCAGAAAAGATCTGGAAGATTATCGCCGGAGGGCGAATTTGTAAAAAACGCGATAAGCGGCTCCTGTGCGGTTTCGGTAATCGAGTCGCCTGAATGTTCGGGCAGCGAGCAAGGAAAACACCACAGGCGATTTTAAACAGGTTTTAAACAAGCTCTCAGCCGGGCCGGTGGCCCAGGAGGAAAGATGAAGAAAAAATATCTACTCAGCGCCATGAACAGTGTGGATGAAAAACTGCCTAAGGCATGCAACAGCTTCGAGCTGCCCGGTGATGGTTCCGTACCTGAATGGGTCGAGTTATTGCCGTCAGGGCAAATCATTGTCGGGCGGGATAAACGAAGGTGGATCAATGACAACCCTCAGGACGTAGTGACCGCTTTTGCTACGAACAGAGCTGCTGTGCCGGTAGATATTGAGCATGCCACCGAGAAAAAAGGACCGATCGGTGAGGCGGCACCAGCCATGGGCTGGATCGAAGAAATGGAGGTCCGCGAAGGCGGAGCTGTCTGGGGTCGAGTCGAATGGACAACCAAAGGGAAAGAGTTGATTGCCAACCGCGAGTATCGCTACTTCTCGCCGGTTTTTAAATATGAACCAAGGACAACCCGAGTGCGGATTATCACCTCGGTCGGACTCACCAACAGCCCGAATCTGTATCTCACAGCCCTCAACCAACAACAACACGAGGAGGAACCTAACATGGATCTCAAACAACTGCTGGCCGCCTGCGGACTGCCCGAAACCACAACCTTTGCCCAGGCGCTGAACCACATCAACAAGATGACCGGCGACCTGGCCACGGCCACGAACCGGGCCGAGAATCCGAGCCTGGAGAAGTTCGTGCCGCGCGCGGATCACGACGCCGCCCTGGCTCGTGCAACCAATGCCGAGCAGAAGCTTAAAGAGTTGAACGATACCCAGCTTGAGAAGGAGATCGAGACAGAGGTCGGCGATGCCCTCAAGGCTGGCAAGATTACTCCGGCCACGACTGATTACCATAAAGCACAGTGTCGACAGGAAGGTGGACTGGATCGCTTCCGTGATTTTGTCAAAGCCGCTCCGGTGGTAGGCGATGCATCCGGCCTTGACGGCAAGCAGCCGGAGCGAGATGGCAAGGCGCTGAATAGCGAAGAGAAAAAGGTCTGCGAAAACCTCGGCATCTCTGAAGAGGAATACCAGAAGGCTATGTAGCCAATCGATGGCTCAGGCACTCAACACTTTAAGTTAACAAAACGATCAAAAGGAGAATTTTACAATGCCCGCATTGACTCAAGATCGAGACACACTGAAAAAAGACGGCAAGATTTTTGGTCTGCCTGTTGCGGCTACCACCAAGCTTTTTGCAGGCGGCATCGGCTGCCGCAATGCCACCGGCTATGTGGTGCCCGGCAGCACTTCCACCACCCTGAAAGCATTGGGTCGCATTAACGAGCAGGTGGACAACAGTGCCGGGGCCGACGGCGATCTCATGGTCGAGATCGAGCGTGGTCTCTTCCGCTTTGCCAATTCGGCGGCTGCCGACGAGATCACCAAGGCTGACATCGGCAACGATTGTTACATCGTGGATGACCAGACCGTGGCCAAAACCGATGGTACTGCGACAAGATCCGTGGCAGGTAAAGTCCGCGACGTGGACTCCCTTGGCGTCTGGGTAGAACTCTAAGCGTCCAGATTTAATTTACGCTTTTCAGTCCTCAATTTTAAATAAGGAGAATCAAAACCATGATTATCAATAGTGCAAATCTCGCCATTCTGTTTCGGGCGTTCAATGCAGCCTTTCAGCGCGGCTTCACCGGGGTCACCCCCTTGTGGAATAAAGTAGCAACCATGGTGCCGTCCACCACGGGCACCGAGGACTACGGTTGGCTTGGCCAAATCCCCGGCATGCGGGAGTGGATCGGCGATCGCCATATTCACAATCTTAAGCAACATGATTACAGCATCAAAAACAAGAAATTTGAGCTGACCGTCGGTGTTCCCGAGGAAAAAGTGGATGATGATCAATATGGCGTTTACGCCCCGATGATGGAAACACTGGGCCAATCTGCCAACGAGCACCCAGACCAGCTTATTTTCGCGTTGCTGGCTGCGGGATTTTCCACCCTTTGTTATGACGGCCAATACTTTTTTGACACCGACCATCCAGTGCTTCAGGAAGACGGAACCGAGGCCAGTGTCAGCAACATGCAGGCTGGTGCCGGGAATCCCTGGTTTCTACTTGATACCCGTCGCCCTCTCAAGCCGCTCATCTTGCAGATGCGCAAGAAACCAAATTTCGTCAGAAAAGATCGTCCAGAGGATGACAATGTTTTCACCAGGGGTGAGTTGATCTATGGCGTAGACGATCGCAAAAACGTCGGATTCGGCTTCTGGCAGATGGCCTTGGGGTCTAAAGACACCTTGGATGCAACAAACTTCGATCTGGCTATGGCCGCCATGGGTGCTTTTAAGGGCGATCATGGCAAGCCCCTCGGTGTAATGCCTAATTTGTTGGTGTGCGGCCCCAGCAATCGAGCCAAGGCCAAAGCTGTTGTTGAGGCGGAAAGACTTGCCTCTGGTGCCAGCAACACCAACTTCAAGGCAGTGGATGTGCTGGTCGTGCCCTGGCTTGCTTAAGCAAGGTCGCTGATCGTCTGGCTGGCCCGGGCTTTTACTGTCCTGGCCAGCCGTTAAACAAAATAATCATCACGGAGGAAGTTCCATGGTTCTAATTACATCAAAACAAGACGGCTTCCGGCGTTGCGGGGTGTCCCATCCGGCCCAGCCCACGAGTTATCCGGACGGCCGCTTCACAGGTGAACAGATCGAGATCCTCAAGGCTGAGCCCATGCTGGTTGTGACTGAGGTCGAGGACGCCAAGAAGGAAGCATCACGTCCCAATGCCAACGAAACGATCGCCATGGCCAAGACTGCCGAGAGCATTGCCGCGCTCGATGAGTTAGCCGAAGGCGAGGACCGCAAAAGTGTACTGGCTGCCATTGAGGCCCGGCGCAAAGAGTTGAGCGCATAAGCCATGTACGCAACCCAACAGGACATAGTCGACCGTTACGGTGAGGATGAACTGTATGTGGTCTTTGACCGGGACGGCGATGGCGTGCTCGATGCCAATGCGATCGATCAGGCCCTCTCCGATGCCACCGAGGAAATCAACGGCTACCTGGCCGGGCGGTATTCCATACCCCTGGCCACGGTGCCCGGCAACCTTAAAACCTTGTGCATTGATATTGCCCTCTACAAGGGCAGCTCCAGCACGGCGCTCACCGAGGAAAAACGGCAGCGCTATGAGGACGCGGTGAAATACCTCACCAAGGTGGCCGAGGGCAAGGTGAGTCTGGGCATCGAGAAGCAGGAAGCGGGCGGCAGTTCTGGCGCTTCTTTTGTAGGAAACGGTCGGCTCTTTAGTCGCGACAGTCTGAAGGGCATGTGATGGCTGGCGTCTCGTGCAAAACAAGGATGAACGGCCTGCAACAATTGCAGGCCAGGCTCAACCAATTGAGCGCGGCCAGGATCGATTTTAAACCGCTGCTCGAAGAGGTGGGGGCGCTCATTGAAAGCGAGACTCGTTACCGCATCGAGACAGAGAAGGAAAGCCCAGCCGGTGATAAATGGCCGGAGTGGTCTGAGGCCTATGCCAAAACCAGGCACAGCGGCCACAGCTTGCTCGAAAACGAAGGAGACCTGGCGGACAGCCTTACCTCGGAGCTGATTAAAAAAAACACCGTTGAGACCGGCACCCCTCTGATCTATGGGGCCACCCAGCATTTGGGCGACGATGACCGCAACATTCCGGCCAGGGAGTTTTTACCTGGAGAGTTAATTGAGATCCATGGCCTGGAAGATCTGCTGAATGATTTTGTCGGCAGGATGACCAGCTAAAAGGAGAGACCAAGATGTACATCGAGCCGTTTCGCGCCGCCGTTTTGGCAAGTATCAAGACCCAGATGGGATCCGCGGTTAAGGATTGCGACACCCACCAGGGCCGATTCAATCTTGATGAGCTGAAACGGCTTTCGGTAAAGGCTCCGGCCATGCGGGTGGCCATTCTCGGCGTACCGAAGATCAGCAGCACCAATGCTGCCAAGCGGGATCTGGTTATGCCCATGGCCTGCTTTGTGATAACCAGAGACGCCAAGCAGCTCCCCCGTGACGTGGCCATGCTCAACCTGGTGGAGACGTTGTTGATTCATATAGATAGCAACACTTGGGGCCTCGACTATGCAAAAAAACCTTTGGAGCTGCGCGGCGAGAACCTCTTTTCCGGGGCCGTGGCAAAGGGAGGCATTGATCTCTGGGCCGTGACCTGGAAACAAACCTTGCGCATTCCGGCAGACGGTATAGCACCGAACGATCCGGACCTGACAGCAATCGGCCTTGCCTACTACCTGCAAGACCCGGTTGACGACGATGTGGCCGATGCCAGTGACGAACTGACGCTGGCCTAATAAAGAATCAACCATGGAGGACACCATGAAAACAATGAAAGTAACCGCTAAAAGCGGAACCCGGTGCCCGAAGGAGGGCAAGCCCAGGGAGTATATCGAGGGCAACGGCAAGTTTGTTGAGGTGCCGGACACCCCTTACTACCGGCGCTTGGTCAAGGATGGTTCCCTGGATACCGCAGAGACCATCAAGGCAAGAAAAGAGGCAGAGGCGCAGGCCAAGGCCTCAACAAAGAGCGGAGGGTCTAAATAATGCCATCCAAAAATATCACGTTTGACACCATCCCCGCCTCGATCCGCAAGCCGGGTAAATACTTCGAGTTCAACACCAGGCTTGCGGTACGAACCCTGCCCGCCAACAAACGGCGCATGCTCATCGTTGGTCAGCGCCTGGCCGCCGGTTCGGTGGCCGAGGCAATCCCGGCCCAGGTCTTTTCCGATGCCGAGGCGGCTGATTACTTCGGCCAGGGATCAATTGCCCACCTCATGGCCAGGGCGGCGATCACCGCCAACCCTTATCTGGACCTGACCTGCGTTGCCCTGGATGATGCGGCCACCGCCCAGCAGGCAGGCGGCACCAACACCATCGGCGGCCCGGCCACCAGTACCGGCTCAATCAAGTTTCGGATCGGGAACAAAACGATTGAGGTAGGTTTTGCCAATGCTGATACGGCCAGCGCCATTGCCACTGCCCTGAACGACGAGATTGCCAAATACCCGGATCTGCCCATCACCTCGGCGGTAAATGGTGGAGTGCCGGAGCAGCTCGACATTACCGCCAAGAATGGCGGCACCATCGGCAACCAGATCCCGCTTTCCTGCGAGGTGACCGGCAGCGGCGTGACCGCCACCGTGGTGGCTATGAGCGGCGGGTCAGTGGATCCGGATATTGATACCGCCCTGGCTGCAGTGTTTGCCGAGCAGTATCACATTATCGCCGCCTACTTGAACGACCAGACCAGCCTCACCGCCCTGCGCGATCATCTGGACAGTGTTTCCGGAGCGCTGGAGCAAAGACCGGGCCGAGGGGTATATGCCACCACCGGCGCATTGGCCGATGCCACTACCCTGGCCGGTCAGCTCAATGGTGGCCGGATGAACCATGCCTACTTGAGGGCAACCAGAAGCCTGGCCTTTGAGTTGGCCTGCGCCTATGCGGCAGTGATGGCTTTTGAAGAAGACCCGGCCATGCCGCTCAACACTTTGAGCCTGCCGGGCATCCATGCTCCGGAAGTTGACCAGCGCTTGAGCCGGACCGAACAGGAAAGCTGTCTTTATAACGGCGTAAGCCCCCTGGAGGTTGGGCCAGGAGAAAGGGTGCAGATTGTGCGGGCGATCACTACCTACACCAAGGATGCCCAGGACATTGATGATATCAGCCTGCTGGACACCACTACCATCGACACTCTGGATTATGTCCGTAAGGCCTGCCGTGAGCGCATTGCCTTGCGCTTCCCCAGGGCCAAACTTTCAAGCCGGACACCCGGCAAGGTGCGCACCGAGTTGCTCGATGTGCTGCTCAAGTGCGAGGAGTTGGAGATCGTCGAGGAGGTGCTGGCCAATAAGGACGGCTTGATCGTTGAGCGTGATCTGCAGGATCCGAATCGACTGGACGCCAAGATCCCGGCTGATGTGGTCAATGGTCTGCATGTATTTGCCGGGCGGATTGACCTGCTGCTGTAATTTTTAACAGAAAAAAAGGCAAAGGAGAGACTCATGTCTGAATATGTCAATCGGTGTTTCCTGGAGGCGAACGGCCAGGCCATCGAAGATTTTAAAACCGTTTCGGAAAAAGAAGTCGAGCATCACAAGGCGGTCAAATTGATGAACAAGACCGGCGTCTCCGGGGTTACCCCTCGGTACGGAGTGGACGTTGACTATGTGGTGCCGGAGGATGCCACGGAGTTCGATTGGGAAGGAATGAAGAACGGCACCCTGACTATCGAGTATGTGAACGGCAAGCGTACCACTTACACCGGCGTTTATATCGCTAAAGTTGGTCAGCAAAAGATCGACGGCGACAACGAGCTTGTCCGCCCTATCGAGCTGATCGCCACCGGTCGGGTCAAAGAGTAACCAGCCTTATTGAGCTGAAGGAGTTGAGTAGATGATTACTGAAAAAGGCACGCTGATTGTCGGAGTTGAATACAAAGGCAAGACTCACCGGGACTTTGAACTGCGGCCCATCCTGGTGGAGGACTCATTCACCATCAGTGATAGCGAACATGCAAAACGGGCCGCGACCGACAACAGCTTCAACGGAATAGTGACCTATGCCTTGCGCCTGGTGAAGCTTGGGGACATCCCTCCCAAAGAAATCACTCCGAACATGATCATGAATATGGTTGCCATTGATCTGGACGAAATTATGGAAGCCGATGGGAGGTTGAAAACAACCATCGACTCGTTTCGAAAGCAGTTTAAAGCAACACCGCAAAGTGGTGCTGGCTCTGATGAAAATGGGGTTCAGCGAGGAGCGAGCGCGGAAGATGCCCGAAGCGGAAGCAGTGAGCTGGCTGGCAGCATTTCAGGAGATCAGGAACCCGCTGCAGGCGAAGGCGAAGAAGTACAAGGTGAAGCGGCGACCGAAGAAATCTCCCCATAAAGAACAAAAGAGCCCAGCCGGGCTACCAGCCGCATCGAAGCATAAAGAGTAATTAGAAAAATAACACCGCCAAGGGCATAAAACATGGGAATCGCCTCCGTAGGAGTTCAGTTTACCATAATCGACCTGCTCAGTAAAGGAGTCGACCGCATCAAGGGCCGCATGGAGTCGTTAGCCCATGCCAACAAGGATGTGCAAAACTCCTATGACGGTATGGCGAAAAGTGCCAAGTATGCCGCCGGAGCGGCGGTGCTCACCAGGGAGCTGTACAAAGGGGTTAAGCCTGCCGTGGGCATGGCTTCTGATCTGCAAGCCGAACTTCTCGGCACCAGGGCGGAGCTGGCCGGGTCGGTTAAGGAGGCCGGAGCCCTTGATCGACAGCTCAAACAGGTGAAGGCCACCGCCTTTTCTGTACAGGCCTGGACTCCGTTTGACATGGGGCAGATTGTTGCCCTGGAGAAACAGCTCCTCAAGTCCGGTGCAAAACTTAAAGACGTAACCGGCGCGGAAGGGGCCGCTGCCGCCTCTGCAGCCCTGGGTGTTTATCAGGGCATTGACCCGGTGGATATGGGCAAAGACATGATCGGCATTGCTTCGCCGTTCAAGATCCAAGGCGCGCAGTTCATGGACTTAGCCGACAAGATCGCTCGAGCCTCTGCCGCTTCGACGGTTGGGGCTGCCGATATCGCCGAAACAGCTAAATATGCGGCGCCAGCTATGGCCGGACTGAACCGCGAGGTAGATGAAATGCTGGTGCTATCCGCCATGATGGCCAAACGCGGGCTTGGTGGTTCCATGGGTGGCACCGGCATTCGCCAGTTTTTTGTGGGTGCGACGAAAAATAAGGCGTTCAGGAATGCGGAGGGCGACCTCAAATCGCTGAACGAGATTGTGGAGATCCTCAAGAAAAATTTAGGGGGCCTGGGTGACGCCGAGCAATATGGGGCGTTGACCAAGCTTTTTGATATGCGCGGTGCGCCGCTTGCCCAAGCATTGATGGAGGAAGGAGACCCCTATGCCAAGGTTAAAGCAGACATGGCAGGCCACATTCCCCTCATGGAAAAGCTGCAGATGATGATGGGAGGTTTTGGCAAGCAGCAAGAAGCGCTGACCGGCACCAGCAAGTCAACAATTGCCGATCTCTTTCAGCCTGCCCTGGTGCCCCTTACCTACATTCTAAACAAGACCAACGAATTTGTGGCCTTGCTCGGCACTGCCTCGATGAACAGCGAGGCTCTCGGCCAGGCGGTATCCGGTATTTCGTTGGGTGGTTTAGCCACCGGCGCGGCGGCCACCATCGGCCTGACCGGGGCGGCTCTTTACCATGGCCGTAAAGTACTCAAGGGGGTCGGCGGCCTCAAGGGCCTGCTTGGCTCTGCCGCCAGCGCCACAGCCGGGATCGCTACCGGCAAGGCGGTGCAGGCGGCCACCGGAGTGCAGCCGGTGTTTGTTACCAATTGGCCGGGCGGTTTTATGCCGGGTGGCGGGGGCAGCATGGTGGCCGAGGTTGCGGCTGGAGCGGCAGGCGGCGGCATTATGAAAAAAATGCTCGGTAAGGCCGGAGCACTGGCCAAAGGGGCTATGCCTTTACTTGGCAAAGCTGGCATGGTTGGTGCCGCAGGTGCAGGCGGTTATTTGATCGGCACCGGAATCAACAAGCTGCTGGCCGGGGCATCAAGCATGATCACCGGCGGCAAATATGGTGACGACGGCTGGCTGGGTGACATGCTGTACGACCTTTTCAACCGGGAGCAAGAACGGGAAGTGAAGAACGATATCGAATTGAACGTAAGCATTGATGAACGCGGCCGGGTGGTTTCCGAGACCAACGACAGAAACACCAGAGCCAACGTGAAGCCCTTGAACAGAGGAGAGTTCGGAACATGGCAGACCGCTGGGGCGCATTGATAAACGGTTTTGATCTGGATGTGGAAACACTTCAGGACAGCTTTGAGAAAGCGATCGCCGTCTATGAATACCCGTTTGCGGACGGGGCCGACACCGAAGACCTGGGCCTTAAGGCACGACGGATCAAGATCCGCTGTTATTTTCTGGAAGAGAATTATGCAAAGCATGTCGACTTCCTCAAGGATCTGGCCCGGCGGGATCTGGCCGAACTGACCCACCCCAAGTACGGTATCATCAAGGGCCGGGTGGAAACGGTTGCCGTGAGCCATGACGACCGGCAGCAGACTGCCGAGATTGATATCTCCTTTGTCGAGGAGCGCCAGAAAACGACGGCCCCTAAAAAATATGCGGATGTGCAGGGGGCGGTGGAGGAATCCTTTGTAACTGGTCAGACAAACCTGATGGACAGCTATGCCGGGGATGTTGTGACCGCTCTGGGGCCTGAAGCCTATACCATTTTAAACACCGACCTTGATCCGGATTTGGGGATTTTAGAGCAGTTTGGCAACGTGAGCCGCAAGGCCCGTACCTACCTGAAGAGCGTGGAGAGCTGGACCGGGACGCTGGTCGAAGATCTGGCCGAAGTGAGCAACCCGGCCAACTCTCTGACCTCGTTGATCACCTATCCGGACAACCTGGCGGGCCGGGTGATCGGCAGCTTGGCCCGGACGGTGGAGCGCTATGTTCTGGCCCGAGACACCATGCGCCTGGCCCCTGCAAGATTTCTGGACAGCCTGCGTCTTGGCTTTGCCGGGGTTACCGAGGCGGCGGCAGGATACGACGAGCCGACCGTAAGCACCGAGGTAAGCCTTGCCAATCCGGCCCGCGTTGCCGCAGCCCAACGCATGTCTGTTGAGGCCGGGACTATTTTTGCCGAAGACGAACAACGCCGCCAGGAACTGCGCCGAGTTGAAAAGGCAAAGAGCTTTGATACCCTGGGCAACTACCTGGCCCCTGATCCTGCGCCCAAGGTAATGACCGTCCAGGAGCTGGAGCGCTCCTTGGCCATGACCCGCATCAGCCTGCAGGATGCCATCGACCAGACGCGGGCCACGGATAATCCGGCTGCAGACCGAACCATTGCCGGGCTGAAATCCATGGCCCAGGATCTGCAGGAGCATGTCGGTGAAATCAAGCTGGAGCGTGACCGCATTGTACCTGTGAGCCTGGACAACCCCCTGCCGCTGCATCTGGTTTGTCTGCGCCATGGCCTGTCCTATCGGTATGCCGACCGGCTCCAAGCCATCAATAACATCAAGCACCCGAACTTTACTGACGGCGAGGTGCTGATCTATGCCTGATAAAATCACCCTGTCCGTTGCTGGCCGCCGAGTCGAGGCCTTTACCGACTACCACATTGACTCTGATCTTTACACGGCCGGAGACGCCTTCAGCCTGACCATGTCCGATCCGGGCGTTGTCATCAATGATGGGGCGCGCTGCCAGCTATCGGTAAACGACCGCTTGGAAATGACCGGCATTGTCGACCGGGTGACCGAGGCCAACTCCAAGCAGGGCAGCACAGTGACCGTGGAGGGCCGGGATTTGATGGGCTTGGTCGTGGACAGCTACGTTGAGCAGTTTGTCACCCTGGAGAACATCACCCTCAAGGCCTTGGCTGAACAGCTTCTTGCGACCGTGCCCTTCATCAACCGCAAGGCCATTGAATACCAGGCCGGGATCGCCGGGGCGGCTGCTGCCAAAACCGGGAGCAACTCACTCCTCGACACCGCCCAGAACAAGGCCCAAGTTGAGCCGGGCCAGACCATTTTCGAGGTGCTGAAAGATTATGCCATGAGCCGGGGAGCCATGTTCTTTTCGTTGCCGAACGGCACCTTTGTTTTCGGCAGGCCAAAGGCCAAGGGCAAGCCGGTATTCAAGTTGACCAGGCGGCGTGATGGCCGAGGCAACAATGTGATTGAGGGCCGCAGGATACGCGATATCTCCCAGCGCTATTCAAAGATCATCGTCCTGGGGCAACAACAGGGCAGCGATCCGCTGGGTGCCGAAGAAATCAATACCAAGGCCGAGATCCTCGACGATCAGGTGCCGTTTTATAAACCATTCGTCACGGTGAACAACAACGACGGCAAAAGTCCGGCTGAGCATGCAAGACTACTGCTTGAGCGGCAGCGGGCCATGGGCCTGCAGTTAATCTACAAGGTGCGCGGCCACAGCCAGGGCAGCCGCAACTGGACGATCAACGAGTTGTGCGAGATAGAAGATGAGAAATTCGGCATCTTCGGCACCTTCCTTATATATGGCCGCGCCCTAAACCTGGACAAAAAGGACGGACCGATCACCGAAGTGCGGCTGGGTCTACCGGGGGTGATTAAATGAGAAAAATGATCCGGGGCATAATCGACACAGTAGTCGAGGGGGCGATCAAGCGGATCTCGATCAAGGGTTTTTCCGGTGAGAGCATCGATGACCGCGAATACTTCCAGCATTACGGCTACACCTCAAGGCCGTTGAATGGGGCCGAGTGCATCGTAATCCGCGAGGGTAATCACTTAGTGGTGATCGCAAGTGATGACCGGCGCTACCGCATAGCCCTGGAGGAAGGTGAGGTGGCGCTCTACACCGATGAAGGCGACAAGGTCCACCTGAAGCGGGGCAAGGAGATCCTGATCCAGAGCGGCAATAAAGTAACCGTGGAAGCGGCCAACGAGATCAGCGGCACCGCGCCGGTGGTGACTGTGAATGCGGCAACAAGCTGCACCGTGAACAGCCCGGCCATCAATCTGGGCGGAGCCAGGGCAGGTTTGCGACGCTTTGTTGATGAAAGATTTGCCACCTTGTTCGGCAGCCATACCCATGGCGGAGTACAGGCAGGCTCCGACAGCAGCGGCACCCCGAATCAATCTTTCGTGCAGGCCGATAACTGCACCGATACCACGCGGGGGATCTGAATGGACTATGCAATCACCATGCAGGATGGCCAGGGCCAGATGACCTTTGATAAGGCCGACAACATCTTCAATAACATTTATCTGAGCATCAAGATCCGGCGCGGTTCCTTTTTTGTGAACCCGGAGTTCGGCAGTCGCCTGCATCTGCTCAAGAAGAACAGCCCCAGGGCCGCAGGCCTGGCCGAGGAGTATGTGAAAGAGGCGCTGCAATGGCTGCTTGATACCGGTCGCGCCACCAAGGTGGAAGTTTATGCCGAACGGGACACCCTGCAGGACGCCTCCCGGCTTAAACTGCTGGTTGAAGTGACTCAGCCGGACGGCGCGATTGTGCCCTTTGAAGATTTTGTGGAGGTAATTTGATGGACTATCCCGTGCCAAGCTTTGACGAACTGCTGAACAAAATCCTCACCGATTACCGTGGCCAGTTCGATGGCAAATACGATACCTCGGAAGGCAGCCTGGCCTTTATCAAGTCTGCCTGTACGGCCAGTGCCTTGTGGGGAATTTATCAGCACCAGGAACACATCGGCAAACAGATCTTCCCGGACACCCAGGAGGAGGAGAACCTGGAGCATTACGGTTGGGTGCAGGGCATTGACCGCAAGCCCGGCGAGAGCGTGGCCGATTATCTCGATCGGATCCTTGATGACCTGCGGCGGCCACCTGCCGGGGGCAACCAGTATGATTATGAAAAATGGGCTAAGGAGATCACCAACGTGAAGGCGGCTTATTCCTGGCCTCTGGCCCAGGGAGCGGAAAGCGTGGATGTGGTGATTGTGGCCGATGCGGTGGCCACCGGCGACGAGATCCCGACCCAGGCGCTGATCGACGAAGTTGCCGCCTATATCGAGGAGGTACGACCGGTGGGCGCGCGGTTTGTCCGGGTGCTGGCCCCGACCATAGTGGAACAGGCCGTAACCATGACCGGCGTTGGGGTCGACCTGGCCGCCGCAGTCCAAGCTGACATCGAGGCATATCTGAACACCTTTGAGCCTGGTCAAGAACTATATCTGCCGCAGCTCACCACCATTGCCACCGAAAACGGGGTGGCCAATCCGGTACTGACCACACCTGCCGCCACGGTGACCCCGGAAGATTATGAGATGCTGCGACCGGGAGTGATCGATGTCAGTTGAGCAGACCAATAAGCATACCCTGCAGCTTCTTTTTCCCTTGGAATTGGGCGGTGATTTTGCCACTGATCTGGAGCTGGAAGCCAAG
>Ga0224496_10001025_pt1 | contig 17982 bp, 11 predicted proteins | sample SF_Jul11_sed_USG_2_FD_168127 | JGI IMG/M metagenome (GOLD analysis project Ga0224496, IMG submission 168127) | Sediment microbial communities from San Francisco Bay, California, United States - SF_Jul11_sed_USGS_8_1 | ecosystem: Environmental > Aquatic > Marine > Sediment | place: USA...
GGCTCGGCCTTTCACCGCGTCATGCGGCCGCAAGGCCTGTGCCTGCCGATCATCTCCATGGCCGCGCGCCTCTCTATCGTCGACGGCACAATTGCGGCCGCCAGTATCAGCATGGGCCCCGTGGGTCCCGTGCCCTGGCTTGCGGAGCCGGTCGCCGACGTCCTCGTGGGCGCACCCGCCGCAGAGGACGTCTTCAGGAAGGCCGCCGACGTCGCGCTCGGGAACATCAGCCTGCGCACGAGCAAATACCGTGCGACCGAGGAATACCGCGAGACGATGATCCGCACTTACCTGCCGGTCATCCTGGCCACGGCGGCACGCCGGGCAGGACGTGCGTCATGAGCCGCCTGCGGATGACGGTCAACGGTCGCCCCGTCGACATCGACGTTGACGAGTCGCGCTACCTGTCCGATGTGCTGCGCGACGACCTGGCGCTTACCGGCACGAAGATCGGTTGCGCCGAGGCCGAATGCGGCATCTGCACGGTGCTCGTCGACGGCACCGCGGTCGTCAGCTGCGTCTACCCGGCGTTCAAGGCCCAGGGTCGGCGCGTGGAGACGATCGAGGGCCTGGAACAGGAGGGCGAGTTGCATGCACTGCAGCAGGCCTTCCTCGATCATGGCGCGGTCCAGTGCGGCATTTGCACGCCGGGCCTGATCATGACTGCCAAGGGATTGCTCGATCGCAAGGCAGCGGCCGGCGACGTCGTGACCGAAGCCGATATCCGCACCGCCCTCAAGGACTCCTACTGTCGCTGCACGGGCTACCAGAGCGTCATCAATGCGATCTTGCAGGCGTCCGGACAGGACATGCCGCCCTACCTTCCCGAGACCCGCGCCCCGGGAGCATCCGTCGGCAAGCCACGGCCAAACCCGAATGCCCTTGCGAAGATCCGCGGTACCGCGCGTTTTACCGACGACTACCGTTTCCCGGGCATGCTGTTCGCTCGTACCCTGCGCGCCCGGGTGCCGCACGCCCGCATTATTTCTATCGACGTTGCGGCGGCACGCGAACTCGATGGCGTGCATGCGGTACTGACGCACGCCGATGTGCCCGGCCGCAATGCGCACGGCGTGGTCAGCGTCGACTGGCCGGTCCTGTGCAGCCGCAAGGTCCGCTATGCGGGCGACGCCGTTGCCATCGTCGCGGCGGACAGTGAGGACATAGCCGCGGCGGCGCTCGACCTGGTCAAGGTCGAGTACGAAGCATTGCCCGCCGTTACCGACCCGATCGCCGCCCTGAAAGCCGACGCACCGCAGGTTCACGAGGAGCGCCCCGACGGCAACCTCCTGAAGCACATCAAGGTCCGCAAGGGCGACGTCGAGGCCGGCTTCAAGGCGGCGGACGTTGTCGTTGACCTGACCTACCGCACGCCGACGACCGAACACCTGTTCCTCGAACCCGAGTGTTCGATCGGTGTGCCGGCCGGTTACGACCCCAGTCGATTTGGCGGCATGTGCGACGCACTTGCGACACGCGGCGAGACGGCGAAACACGACAAGACGACAATTTACGTCGGCAGCCAGATCCCCTACGCCGATCGCGACCAGGCCGCGGCGGCTCTCGGCAAGCCGGCCGACAACGTGCGCGTCGTTGCCACACTGATGGGCGGTGGCTTCGGCGGCAAGGAAGACATTGCGGGACAGATTCACGCCGCGCTGCTCGCCGAGGCAACCGGGCGCCCCGTCAAGATGCTGTACTCCAGGCAGGAAAGCCTGCTCGTGCATCCAAAGCGCCACGCGACGATCATTCGCATGCGCACGGGTGCAACGCGGGACGGCAAACTGACCGCGGTCGAAGCCACCCTGTATGGCGACGGCGGCGCGTACGCGAGCCTGAGCGAAAAAGTGCTCACGCGCGCAACGACCCATGCGTCCGGCCCCTACGACATCCCGAACGTCCGCGTGGACTGCTTTGCCACCTACACGAACAACGCACCCGCCGGCGCGTTCCGCGGCTTCGGCGTCACGCAAAGCTGCTTCGCCGCGGAAAGCAACATGGACATCCTGGCCCGGAAACTCGGGCTCGACCCGGTCGACTTCCGGCGCCGGAATGCGCTCGAGGTGGGTTCAACGACGGTCACGGGACAGGTCATGCGCGAGAGCGTCGGGCTGCTCGAGTGTATCGAGCGGGTCGACGCCGATATGCGTGAAGGCGACTTCCGCTGGACCTGGGACGAGGGTCACAAGCGCCTCGCCTGGGGCCTGGCCGTCGCCTACAAGAACACCGGGCTCGGTGGCGGTGCACCGGACAAGGCGACCGCCGAGGTCGAAGCCTGGCATGACGCCCAGAGTGGCCTGCTCGCCCAGGTTCGCATCTCGTCTGCCGAAATGGGCCAGGGATTGCCGGGCGTGCTCGCCGCGTGCGCAGCCGAAGAACTGGGTATCCCGGCCGGTAACGTGAGCGTGCTCCTCGGCGATACCGACGTCTGCCCGGATGGCGGGCCGACGACGGCCAGCCGCCAGACCTTCGTGAGCGGCAACGCGGCCAGGCTCGCGGCGCGCGATGTGGCGGCAGAACTGGCTGACGCGCCGGGAACCCGCGCGGTCGCGCGGCACGAATACTGGGCACCGGCGACCCAGCCGCTGGGGACCGGGGGCGATATGCACGTCGCGTTCAGCTTTGTCGCGCAGGCCGCGCTCTGCGAAATCGACCTGCGTACGGGCGATGTCCAGGTCCGCAGGATCATCGCCGCGCACGACGTCGGCCGGGCCATCAACCCGTTGACGCTCGAAGGCCAGATTGAAGGCGGCATCGTCATGTGTATCGGCTATGCACTCACCGAGCATTACATCCAGGAAGACGGCATCCCCTGGACCAATGTCATGGCCCGCTACAAGCCACCGAGCATTACGCATGCGCCGTCGATCACATCGCACATCGTCGAGCACGAACTCTCGACCGGTCCGTTCGGCGCCAAGGGAATGGGCGAGCTGCCCAGCATCCCGACGAGCCCGGCGATCACTAACGCGATCTACAACGCAACGGGCGTTCGCGTTCGCAGCCTGCCAGTCGACCAGGACAGCCTGTTGCATGCCATTCGCGCGGGAGCCACCGAGGTTGAACTCGGTTGGGGTGACCGCGAACCCATCCCCACAATCGAATTCGGAGGGGAACGTTGAAACTCGTACCTGACATCCGCGACGACGTGCGGCAGAAGAGCAAGGCACGCGCGCGCCGGCACAACATCGTGCTGCCCACGTTCGCGCAGCAGAAGGATCCGACCCTCGTCCCCGACTCGATCAGGTCGCGGCTGCAGGACGTCGGCCTCTGGGATCTCGACCCGGCCAACCTGTTTCGTATTACCTGGAAGAACGAACCTGTCGCGCACGGCGGCGGCTACGGCGAGGGCAACTGGATCGAGTTCCCCCCGGCACTGACCGGCATTGACGCCACGATCGTCGGCATCGTCGGCAAGTGGTTCCCGACCGGCGCTCACAAGGTCGGCGCGGCCTATGGCTGCCTGGTCCCGCGCCTCGTGACGGGCGCATTCGACCCGGATACGCAGAAAGCCGTGTGGCCCTCGACGGGCAATTACTGCCGCGGTGGCGCCTACGACTGCGCGCTGCTGTCCTGCCCGGCGGTTGCGATCCTGCCGGAGGGCATGAGCCGCGAGCGTTTCGAGTGGCTCGAGCAAATCGGAACCGACGAAGTCATCGCAACACCCGGGACCGAGTCGAACGTCAAGGAAATCTACGACAAGTGCTGGGAGCTCCGCGAAGAACGCGGCGACGGCATCGTGGTGTTCAACCAGTTCGAAGAATTCGGTAACGCGATCTGGCACTACCAGATGACCGGGTCGATCGTCGACGAGATCTTCCGCAACCACTACGCCAACGGGCGCCGCCTCTCCGGCTACGTCAGCGCCACCGGCTCGGCCGGCACGATCGCCGCGGGCGATTACCTGCGCACACAGCACCCGGACCTGCGCGTCGTCGCGACCGAGGCACTGCAGTGCCCCACCCTGCTGCAGTTCGGCTTCGGCGATCACCGCATCGAAGGCATCGGCGACAAGCACGTGCCGTGGATTCACAACGTGCGCAACACGGACTTCGTTGCTGCTGTCGACGACGAACAAATCATGCAACTCATGCGATTGTTCAACGAAGACGCCGGACGTGAGTGCCTGCGCCGTGAAGGCGTTGACGACAACACACTCGCGGCGCTCAGCCAGATCGGCATTTCCGGTATCTGCAACCTGGTCGCCGCCATCAAGACGGCACGCTACTACGACATGGACGGCCGCGATGTCATCTTCACGCCGCTAACCGACTCCATGGAACTGTACGCATCGCGCATGCAGGAAATGAACGCCGAGCACGGTAACTACACAACCCACCTCGCCGACCAGCATTTCGGTCGTTACCTGCAGGGCACAACGACCGACCATGTGCGCGAACTGGGATACGCGGACCAGAAAGCACTGCACAACTTCAAGTACTTCACGTGGGTCGAGCAACAGGGACGCAGCTCCGACGAACTGCGCGAACTCTGGGATCCCGACTTCTGGCGTGAAGTGTTCTCACAGGATGTCGTTGACGAATGGGATCGACTCATCGATGCGTTCAATGGCGACGGAGGCAACACATGAGCAGTAAGTACTACCAGGACGCGATGGCCGTGAAACCCGACCTCGTCAGATTCATGCAGGACATCATCCGCATCCCCTCGTTGAGTTCCGAGGAAGGCGCTGTCGTCCAGCGCATCAAGGAAGAAATGCTGCGTATCGGCTACGACGAAGTGACGATCGACCCGATGGGCAACGTTATCGGCCGCATAGGCTCGGGACAGAAAGTCATCGCATTCGACGGTCACGTGGACACAGTCGACGTGGGCGATCCGGCGCTCTGGGACCGCGACCCGCATTCCGGCGACATCGAGGGCGACATCCTCTTCGGCCGTGGCACGAGCGACATGAAAGGCGGTGTCGCGTCGAGCGTCTATGCCGGCGCACTGCTCAGGAAACGCGGCGTCCCGGACAACGTGACCTTCTACGTGACGGGCACGGTGCAGGAAGAGGACTGCGATGGCCTCTGCTGGCAGTACATCGTCAATGAAGGCAAGCTCCGGCCGGACCTCGTGGTCATCACCGAGCCCACCAGCCTGCGCATCTACTACGGCCATCGCGGCCGCATGGAGATGGAGGTCCACACCTCCGGCATCTCCTGCCACGGTTCGGCGCCCGAGCGCGGCGACAACGCCGTGTACAAGATGGCCGGCATCATCGCCGATATCGAAAAGCTCAACGAAGAACTCGAGCCACGTGAGCCACTCGGCAAGGGGACGGTAACCATTAGCGAAATTCGCTCGACCTCGCCGAGCCTCTGCGCCGTGGCCGATGGCTGTACGATCCATCTCGACCGCCGCCTGACCGTCGGCGAAACCGAGCAGTCCTCGGTCGCGGAGATTCTTGCCCTGCCGTCCGTCAAGGCCGCCAACGCGACCGTGACCGTGCTCGAGTACGCCGTGCCGAGTTACACCGGGCTCACTTACCCGACGCGCAAGTACTACCCGACCTGGGAGATGCCGGCGGACGGCCCCGAGATGCAGGCCGCGACCAGCGCCTACCGCGATGCCTTCGGCAAGGAGCCCGAGACGGGCCACTGGACCTTCAGCACCAATGGCGTCGCCACGGCCGGCATGCACGGCATCCCGTCCATCGGCTTCGGCCCGGGCCACGAACACTTTGCGCACGCCCCGAACGAGCAGACCGAGATCGAGCACCTCGTATGCTGCGCAGCCTTTTATGCAGCCCTCGTCGATGAATTCGCGAAGGGCTAGAAACAGGAGATACACGATGACCCGCGAAGCCAAGCCCATACCCGGCCTCATGAAAGGCCGTGACTGGCTCATGACCCAGGATTGGTCGGACGACGAGATCGAGCTCGCGCTCGACACGGCCGGCACCCTGAAAGACGAGTTCAAAAGCGGCGTGCCGACGCTGCACCTGCCGCACAAGAGCGGCTTCCTGATCTTCTTCGACAAGTCCACGCGCACACGCAACTCGTTCGAGGCCGGCATGACACAGCTTGGCGGCCATGCACACTTCATCGATTCGGAAACCTCGCAGATCGCGCACGGCGAAAGCCCGAAGGACATGGGTACGATTCTTTCTACCTATGGCCACGGCATCATGATTCGGCACGACCTCGTGCCTGGCGAAGGCCAGGCCTACATGCGCGAGGTCGCGCGGCACGCCTCGATCCCCGTCATCAACATGCAATGCGACGTGGACCACCCCTGCCAGACGCTCGCAGACCTTATGACGATTCGAGAAGAGTTTGGTAAAGACCTGAAAGATTTAAAGATTGCTGTCTCATGGGCCTACGCCCCCAGCTATGTGAAACCGATGTCCGTGCCGCAGGGCCTGATCATGCTCATGACGCGATTCGGCATGAACGTCACGCTCGCTCACCCACCCGAGTACACCCTCATGGACGAACCCATGCAGATTGCCCGCGACAACGCGGCGCGCTCCGGCGGCCGTTTCGAGGTCGTGGACAACATGGCGGACGCGTTCGCCGACGCGGATATCGTGTACCCCAAGAGCTGGGGCGTGGAGTCCCTGTTCAGCCAGCCCGAGGAGGCAATGAACGTGGCGCTGCAGTACCGCGACTGGATCTGCGACGAGGCCATGATGGCCCGGGCAAATGAGCGCGCCATCTACATGCATTGCCTGCCGGCGGACCGCAACTACGAGGTCACTGACGCGGTCATCGACGGCCCGCAGTCGCGGGTATACCCGGAAGCCGAGAATCGCCTGCACACGGCCAAGGCGCTGATGGCCCTGACCATGTGACCACCATGACGAGTAACAACCGACCATTGATCGTCATTGCCATCGGCGGCAACTCGCTGATTCGCGACGCCGAGCACATGGATGTCCTGGACCAGTACCGCACAGCCGGACAGACGGCCCGCCACATCGTCCCGCTCGTCAAAGCCGGCTACCGCGTCCTGGTCACCCATGGCAACGGCCCGCAGGTCGGCTTCATCCTGCTCCGCTCCGAACTGGCTCGCGACAAGATCCACCAGGTCCCGCTGGCCAACTGCGTCGCCGACACGCAAGGGTCGATCGGCCTGCAGATTGCACAGAGCCTGCAGAACGAGTTCCTGCACCAGGGGCTGGAGCAGGCGGTAACGGCCATCGTCACGCAATGCGTCGTGGACGAGCAGGATCCGAGCTTCGCCGCACCGAGCAAGCCGATCGGGCCATTCATGAGCGAAGAGGAAGCACGGCAGCGCGAACGGGACGAAGGCTGGGTCGTCGGTGAGGATGCCGGACGCGGCTGGCGGCGCCTCGTACCTTCGCCGCAACCGCTCAGTGTCATCGAGCTGCCGGCAATCCGCACCTTGCTGGACAGCGGCCATGTCGTCATTGCCGCCGGTGGGGGCGGGATTCCGGTGGTGTTCCGCGAGGATGGTGAGCTACGGCCCCGCCCCGCAGTCATCGACAAGGATGCCGCGTCTTGCCTGCTGGCGAGGGAACTCGGTGCGTCGGTCTTCATCATCTCCACCGATGTCGACAAGGTCGCACTCGACTTCGGCACCGAGAAGCAGCATGACATCGACCGCCTGACGGTTGCCGAGTGTCGCGAGCATCTCGCGGCCGGGCATTTTGCGGCTGGCAGCATGCGGCCAAAAATGGAAAGCGCCGTCAGGTTTCTCGAGGGCGGCGGCGAGAAAGTCATTATTACGCAGCCGCACAACCTGCGCGCCAACCTCGACAACATCTACGGCACTCACATCGTGCCTTAGGGGACTGAGCCCATGAACAGTTTCCGCTGCTTCGCCTGCGACAGGACCCAGCCCGCCGACTTCACAGGCTGGACCTGCCCGTCCTGTGGCGGCAATCTCGATGTCGTCAACGACCGCGAGACGATCCTGCAGCAGATACGCCAATCGCCGTTCGACTCGACGCGTATCCCCCTGGAGATCGGCAACACACCACTCTACGCCGCTCCGCGACTGGGGCATTCGATCGGCCTGCGCAACCTGTACCTCAAGGACGACACGGTCAGTCCGAGCGCATCCAGCAAGGATCGGGCCAGTGCCGCCGTCGTGCTGCAAGCGCTGCAAGCAGGTGCCGATATCGTCTCGGTCGCGAGCACGGGCAACGCAGGTTCGTCGCTTGCCTGTGTCGCAGCGGCGGCGGGAATCAAGGCCGTGGTCATCGTTCCGGAAAGCGCACCTGTTGCCAAACTCACGCAGGCGCTGTCCTTCGGCGCGACGGTGCTCGCTGTGCGCGGCACCTACGACGACGCGTTCGACCTCTGCCTGAAAGCCTCCACGCAATTCGGCTGGTACAACCGCAGCACGGGCATCAACCCTTACACACGTGAGGGAAAGAAGATCTGCGCGTGGGAAATCTGGGCATCCCTGGATGGCCGTGTGCCCGACAGGATCGTCGTGCCGACCGGCGACGGCAATCTCCTGAGCGGTATGTGGAAAGGCTGGCGGGAGCTGCAGGCCGTCGGCCTTATCGACCGCCTGCCGAGAATCGATTGCGCGCAGTCGGAAGGGAGTGCCGCGATTACCCACGCCGTGCACGGGATTCGCAGCGATGGCGAGCCCGACTGGGCAACGATAAAGGTCAAACCCGTCGACGCAAACACGCTTGCCGATTCGATCTCTGTCAACCTGCCACGCGATGGCCTCGCAGCCGTCAGAGCCATCATCGAATCGGACGGCATTGCGGTAACTGTCCCCGACAGCGAAATTCTCGCGGCCATTCCCGAGATGGCCACAACAACAGGCGTTTTCCCGGAACCCGCTGCGGCGACTCCGTGGGCGGCGGTCAAACGGATGGTCGCGGCAAAGAATATATCGCCGGACGAACTCGTGGTATGCCTGGTATCAGGCAGCGGCCTCAAAGATGTGGCCCGCGCGCAGGAGGCTGCGAACAGACCGCGCGTTATCGAGCCAACGCTGACGGCGCTCGAGGCTGAACTGGCCGAGCTTGAAGCCTAGGGCGGCACACGTTTGTAACCTTCTTGTTCCAGTGCGTAAGCAAATTGAATCAGCTGCGCGTCACTAAACTCCCCGCCGATAAACGACACGCCAATAGGTAGGCCGTGAATGTCTCCGGCCGGCAGCGTGATACTCGCGTAGCCGGATATCGCTGCCAGCGACGAGCTTGAGATGCCGGATGAATGATCGCCACTAACATTATCAGTCATCCAGGCAGGCCCCCGCGTTGGTGCGATAAGGGCATCAAGATCGTATTCAGCAAGCGCGTTGTTAACGCCCGCTTGTGAGATCTGCTTGCTTAGTGCCAGGGCGTCGAGATATTCCCTGTCGGTCAGTAGCCCTTTGGACTGCGCTTCCAGCATCCGCTCCTGGCCAAAGAAGGGCATCACCTCGTCAGCGTGTTCGTTATTGAACGCGATGATATCCGCCATGGTCTTCATCGGCGCGCCGGAGTTCTCCAGGTAGGCATTCAGGTCTGCCTTGAATTCGTAATAGAGCACCGTCCGGCTGGCTGCCCCCATGCCTTCCGTATCGATCTCGACGGGATCGATGACTTCGGCACCCAATGACTCAAGGGTTGCCACCGTGTCGAGGATAATCTGGTCGACGCGCACATCATTGCCCGCGCCGCTGTGTGTTCGCAAAACCCCGATTCGTGCACCTTTGAGCGCGTCCTTCGATAAATTAGCTGCAAAGTCCGGCACCGCCTGAGGGAATGCATCTGCCAGAGGGTCAGCAGGATCCCGGCCGACCATCGCGGTCAGCAGAATCGCCGCGTCTTCGACGGTACGACCCATCGGGCCCGCCGTGTCCTGGCTGTGGGCTATCGGGATGATGCCGCTGCGACTCACGAGACCTAGGCTCGGCTTGATTCCGACGATGCCGTTGACGCTGGATGGACACACCACAGAGCCATTTGTTTCGGTACCAACCGCCACGCTCGTGAGACTGGCTGCAACCGCAACCGCCGACCCGCTCGATGAACCACAGGGGTTACGACCTGAGCCATAGGGGTTGTGCGTCTGGCCGCCCATGCTGCTCCAACCGCTCGATGAACTGGTTGACCGGAAGTTGGCCCATTCACTCAGGTTGGCCTTCGCCAGGATGACCGCGCCCGCCTCTCGCAGTTTTGTGACATGAAAAGCGTCGGCAGTTGCTCGATGGCCTGCCATGGCGAGCGATCCCGCCGTTGTAGCCATCTGGTCGGCTGTATCGATATTGGCCTTAAGAACGACGGGGATGCCGTGCATCGGCCCGCGAGGACCGCTTTCCTGGCGCTCCTTGTCGAGAGCCGCGGCAATGTCGAGCGCATCCGGATTCACCTCGATGATGGCGTTGAGGCCGTGCTGGCCACGATCGATCGACTCGATTCGCTGCAGGTAGTACCGGGTAAGCGTCACCGAGCTTAACTCGCCGTCCTGCATGAGCTTCTGCAGGGACGCTATGTCGAATTCCTTGTACTCGACCGGAACGGGATCCGCGCCGCAACCGGCCAGGAGCAAGAACAGGCAAATCCTGGAAAAGAACAACTTCACCGTAGTCTCCCTACTGAATCAAGGCGTCCCGGCGCTTGCCCAGGGCGCGCAGTCGTCTACTGTCCAGTGCATCGCCAAGCTGCGCCAGCAAGACATCATCATCGAGTGCGCGCAATGCAGCTTGCCATTCGTCGCCGATAACCGACCCAAGTCGTCGCAGGTACGCCGTATCACCCTTGTCGTCACCAAAAGCACTGTTGTTATCCACCAGCATCAGCAGCCAGTCTTCGGGGTTGTACACCATCGAAGACGGCGTCCTGGAGACGTTGTGAACCAGCGCATCAAACACCAGCATCGCATTATGTTGAAGCACTAACGGGCAGGCCGCCAATTGGCCCTTGCCGGATGCGACGCGCTCACGTTCTGTAAGGGTTACCCCGGGCACGAACTGCAGCGTCCCCTCCTTGCCATCGATATTCCGTCGCACCGTGACGGGGATCATTCCGAGTCGTAACTCGCGGTCCAATCGGTAAGCCGCGAGCTCGGGCGCAAACCGGGAGCTTCCAGGCAATGCACGGAAGGAAGCGTGTACTGAAATGTTTCCGGAACTAACCTGCACGAGCTGCCAGCCGGCTCCCTCCGCGGCGACTGCATCAATACGCCCTGTCCTGAGAACCCGCGCCAGGTCCTCTTCGCTGATCTTGCCATCTTCGAAACCGACCTGAATCGGTTGTACTAATGGAACGACTGCCTCGGTCCGATCCTGATTGACCACGCTAACCGCACCTTCCTCTATGACAAGGGCATTGCCGCTGCCGCCGTAGACCCGCTTGAGCATTCCGGTATCGATCTCAAGAACCCGCCCGCCCAACCGCTGCTGCACGTTGCGGCTAATGGCGGTCGTATGGCCAACCACTACCCTGCTCGCACCGATTTCCTGCAACGCGGCCTCCAGCGTGGCGGCTTCAACGAAGCGGTTGCACCGCGACGTTCCCCGGTACCATGTCGGTCCGAGCGGGCCATGCAGGGGCGATTCACTGAGATCAATGGCGTTCCGGGCAGTCACGATGTCTTCATCCTGAACTTGCCCGTCCTCGAGCATTGCAGACAACACCTCGGGAACCTGCTTGAAACCAACCAGGGGACTCAGCACGCCGCGTTCAACAAGGACCTCTGCTGCTTTGACGTAACCAACAAGGTCCTCTTTCAGCGTGACATTCACGCCATCGATTCCATGCTTCGACACGTAGCCCGGTGCGCCGCCATGCACGAACGCGACGTCATTGATCACAACCATGAAGGGCTGCTCCAGCAGCCACTTGCCATAGTGCCCGTCGCTTCGGAACGCACGCCGATGCCCGAAGTACCCGGGCGGCGCAAGTCGTTCGAACTCCTCCAGGATCGCATCACCGCCCCCACCCGCCGGCTTGCCGAAGCTGAACTGCCGGTACCCGGCTTCCCGTTCCTGCGGTGATTCGAGATCCAGGTAGGAAGCGAACTCCCCGTCGGCCACGTAGCGTAAGTCGCCGATAAGATTCATCACCTCATGATTGCCAAGCAGCTGATGCACCTGGCCTCCGGCACGCTCTGCCTCGTTTTCCAGTCGCATCATGAGATCCATGACACGCCGTGATTCGACACCGCGGTCCAGCAGATCCCCTGTACTTACGAGGTGCGTCCTGCCGCCGCTCCAGTGAAGTTCATCGTCGATGACGTTCGCGTTCTGCAATGTTGCTACCAGCGCATCAAAGGCGCCGTGAACATCGCCAAACGCTACGATTCGGTCGACATCGGTGAAATGCCACTCATCCGCATGCGCCGACGTCAGCGGCACATACAACAAGAAAAGCAGTGCGAACAAAGGCAAACCAGCCCACTTGCCGGACTGGTTTGCCAAGGTGCAGTACTTCTTCTGCTTTCTGAGGCTACTTAATCGAATGCTACTTCAGCTCCCACGAACCAGAATTGTCCGATACCGCCATCGTATGTGCTGTCGAAATTGCCGGGGCCGCTCGCGTACGTATCACCGCTGGTCGGAATAAACGGACCCATTTCGTCGAAGATGTTCTTGACGCCACCATAGAAGCGCAGAAGCCCCAGCCCATCAGTTTCTGTCGAGTAGGATACCGCGATATCGTGCCTGGTGAAGGACGGGAACCAGAGGTACATGGGCGATTCCGGATTCGCTATGCAGGCTGGATCGCTTGCGGCACAAAGTGCATCGTTCTCGGCGCGACGCTCGTTCCACTCAACAACGCGGTCATTGTGATCCACAGTGGAACTCTTGAACTTGGTCGTCCAGCGCACCCGCCAGTCCTCGTAGCGCCATGTCAATGAGGCCGTAGCCCGATCATCAAAATTACCGTAGTCGAGCTGACCCGTAAAGTCGACTTCAACGAGGCCGTCGAGACCCTCATACGTGTCGCTGTCTTCGAACATATGCGTGTAGTCCAGCTCCAGTACGAAGTCGCCCTTTGGGCCAAGCTCGAAAGCATAGTCCATAGCGAGGTCAAGCCCCCGGGCTTTGCCGCTGTCGAGATTGTATTGACGATTCATGATCTGGTAGATCTGTCCGTCAGCAGCGTTCCGGCTGATTTCGTTACAGAATGGATTGGTCGATCCCCAGGGCTGTGAGGAGTCGTAGCATTGCGCCAGGATTTCGCCATTGCCAATCTCAGTGATCTTGTCCTCAATAGAGATATCCCAGTAATCCACCGCAAGACGCAGGCCTTCCGCCCAGCCAGGATTGATGCTGATACCGACGGTCCAGGTGTCTGCGGATTCCTCGAACACGTCCGGGTTACCTGCGGCCGGACCGTAGCCGGAGTTCTCATCCGGGAAGATCGGCTCCTCACCTGCGTCAGCGAGATCCTGGAGTGCGGTAATGATTCCCGGCTCCATGCGGCAATTATCGTACAAGCGTCCTGGTGTCAGAGCTGGATCGAGTGTCGTGCCTGCACAGATATCGTTGAAGCTGTCGTAGTCACCACGTGGCGGTGAATACAACTCGGCGATGGTCGGGGCACGTTGAGCGCGGGCGTAGTTGGCGCGTAGCTTGTAGCCGTCAACCGGTTCCCACATCAGGCCCATGGTGGCGCTATAAACCGTGGAGATTCCCGGCGGGCTGTAATCCGCAACGCGTCCGGAAAACTCGGTCGAGAAACGCTCGGTGAGCGGAATTGCTATTTCGCCGAAAGCCTCCCAAACATCAATCTTGCCACTGAACGACGGGATCAGGTTGAACGTTATGCCGCCGAACTGGCTGCCTTCGTCGGTCCGCAGATCTACTTCATCCTTACGATACTCAATACCGAATACGGCGGGTACCGAGCCATGTTTCATTTCAAACAGGTCGCCGGAAACATAGGCCAGGAAGTTCTGTTGTGTGACGTCGGAATCGATGGTCGGATTGACCCGGAGCCAGTCGGCCATTTCAGGTGTAATCGAACCTACGCCAAAAACATTCAGTGGTACGCAACCCTCGGCACGTGCGGCAGGGTCCGCGCACTGGATGGTCACTCCGTCCGCAGCGTATTCAGCGTCCAGTGCCTGGCGTTCCTTGATTACGTCAATCTCGTTGTACCGAAGTTGCGACTGCGTGGACTTGCCGTAACCGACGGAAACATCCCACTGCCAGTCGTCGGCGAACACGCCCTGCAAGGCCGCCCAACTGCGCAACGTCTCGCGTTTATTATCGGTCTGGATGTTACCGACCTCGTACATGCGCCGTTCCCAGTCAACGCCATTGCTGGAGACGTCATCGCGAATTGCCTGAGGGACGAACGGATTATCGGGCGATATCCTTCCAGGCGTGATCGGGGTTGGTATGCCTGTAACTCGGTCAACGAGGAGGACCTCCCCTCCGTCGTACTCGTCCTCTGGGGACTTGTCATTGAAAGAGTTATTTTCGGCGTACATCACCTGAAACGTCGCTCTCACATCGTCGTTGAAGTCGTAGACGGTCTTGAGTGCCGCGGTCCAGCGATCTTCCGGAACCTTGAGCTGTACCCATTGCTGGGAGTAGACGCCATCGCGCTCTTCCTGCCAGTCGTCACGGAAGTTGTTGTTTTCGTCGTACCAGTAGCCGCCGTTGCCTCGGCCTTCCTCGAATACGCCACCGGCAGTGCCGTCACTGCGGTTGCGCCAGGCTGAAGGCCCGCCAACGATGTCCCTCATGCACACGTAGTCGCCGCTTTCGACCAGCATCGAATTGCACATGAGGTCGTCGTCGTACTGGTAACTTGCTTCGATCAGCGCACGGTCACGCTCTAAAGGTCCGATTCCCTGCTGGTCATCGTATGTTGCGGCCACGAACAGGTAGCCACGTCCATCGGCGAACCTGGTGCCGAACTGCACGTCCGTCGATACTTCCTCGCCGCCGCCATTGCTGGTTGCGCCGTATCGTGTCTCAAGAGCCAGTCCTACTTTGTCCTGCTGGGTGATGATGTTGACCACACCGGCGATGGCGTCCGAACCATAGGCAGCGGATGAGCCACCGGTGATGACTTCGACCCGCTGAATAAGTGGTGTCGGAATCGTATTCAGGCTTACGGCAGTCGAACTGTACTGGTTAGCGACAGTTCGCCGACCATCGATGAGCACCAGTGTCCGGTCGGTACCTTGATTGCGCAATGACATGGTCGTGAGACCCGTTGCGTTCACATAGGACTGCCCATTGAGGTTGCTTGCTCCCTCAAATACTGCGGGCATCTCATCGATCATCACCTCGGCCAACGAGTTAAGGCCCGTGTCCTGGATTGCTTCCGCAGTCATGACGGTCAGCGGCGTGGAAACGTTGAAGCTGTCGCGACGCAGGCGCGAGCCCGTGACGACGATCTCCTCAAGCGTTGCCTCAGCGCCCTCATCGTCGATTGCATCCTGGCCATTGGCACCCGTCGCAACGAACAGCGATGCCACAAACATGCCAATTCTTCTTCCAAATGGAGTCTTTTCGCTAACCATTTTCCCTTCCTTCTTATCTTGATCTTCAGGCTCGTCGAGAGCTATCTGGATCACGCGTTTATCGGAAAGGCCGCTGGAAAGTCCGGAGCCCTTGAGCAGTTCGCTCAGGGCTCCCGTCAGCGTAAAACGCCCGACAACTTCGTTAGCCTGTCGGGATACGGCAAGGTCATAGGGGAAAAGCATTACCGCACCGGTCTGCTCTGCCAGACTATTCAGCGCTTCAGCAGCATTCAATGACGGGATACTAATGTCGTAAAGCTGCTCTTCGCTATGGCTGTTCGCAGCACTCGCGACGCTGCACATGGCCAGGAAGATCCAGGTGACGCAGGCAACGATCGCCTGGACCACCTTTCGTTGCGTTTCTCCAACAACCTGCCTGCAATGCGCGGACGACGACCGCCCACAAATCTCGGCCTGGTCAGCTACATAACCAGCGAAAAAAGGAAACCCGTAAAAGAGCGGCAATTTATTTCGCACGGAGCCCAATTTGTTGCCTGAAACCAACAATATCTCCCCCCTTGCTACGGAAACATCAATGAACCGCGGCATCGTTACAATCAGGGAAACTGCGGACTGGCGCTACTCGTCGATAGCCGACACCAGCACGCGATCATCGCTGAGACGCGTCACACGAAGCTGAAAGTTAGCTTCGAGCGCGTCGAACATGGCGTCGGTTTCGCCAATCGGGAACTGACCTCCGATTCTGGTCGCTTTGACCTCAGGATCGGAAAACTCGATAGAGACGTTCGTATAGCGACTGATTTCATTCACCACGACTTCCAATGCATCGCCATTGAAAGTCAGCATCCCCTCTCGCCATGACAATCGCCGCGCCATGTCGTGTGGCTCGACGGCTTCTATGGTATTGATTGTGCCCGCAGCATTGGCGTCATTGCTGATCCTGATCGTGGCGTTCTCACCCGCCTTTATCATGCCCAATGGCCCAATGACCGGACTGGCAGCCACTGAGATCTTGCCAACTTGGCCGGCACCTGCTGGATTTTCCAGCTGTGGCGCTTCGCCGTTACTGGTTCGAGCCACGGTGGCCAATGCTACCTGGCCCTCAGTAACCGTAACGTCGATTGCTGAATCTCTAAGGTACACGCTGAATGCCGTACCCACCGCCTGGACCATTTTGTCGCCAACGTAGACCCGGAACGGACGGTCTATATCCTCTGCGACCGTGAAATGCGCTTCACCCTGACGAAAGTGGATATTGCGGTAGTCGTCGCCAAACTCGACCCGGATTTGGGTGTTTGTATTTAGCAGGACATGCGAGCCATCCACGAGTGCTACCAACTGCTGCTGACCAACCGTCGTTGCATACAGACCGTTGCTATCGACGATCGGGTCAGGCAGACCCTTGTACACCAGCGCTATTCCAAACCCGACGATTAGGGTTGCAGCTATCAAGCCTGCACGCAGGAATTGTCGCGCGGGCCGGTTGACCCACCCGCCCCCTTTGACACGAGCCTGGGATTGGGGGTGCCCAAGGGGTACCGCCAGTTCCGTGAGTATGTTCAGCTTGCCCCAGAAAGCTGCGAGACGGCGTAGCTGAGCCCGATTCTCAGTGCTGCGCTCAAGCCACACGTGCAGTGCTTCAAGCTCCTCGGCAGAAGGTACGCTGTCTCCATCCAGTTTGATCAGCCACGCAGCAGCCGCCTCTTCTGCGGCCGCCTGATTGGGGAAGTTGACTACATTTTCTTTCATCCAGAACTCTCGTCACGGATACAGCCGGCCCTGGCTGCCGCGTCCTCCGCAGACATGTGGCCTTCGCGCTCTCGCACAAACTTACTGCACTCCAATACGCCTCTGCGCAAGTACTTTTCGACCGAACTCACCGACATTGACATGCGCTCCGCGATCTTCCTGTGGGACAGACCGTGGACCTTGCGCAGTAGAAAGACCTGTCGGCATTTCTCCGGCAATGAGGCGACCGCCTCACAGTAGAGGCCAAAAGACTCCAAAGCCTCCGCTTCGCTGTCAGCCGCCGCCCCACACTCTATAACTGTTGAATCACGAGTATCCTCAATATATTCCGTGATTTGTCGCGATTTCCTGGTTAGCTGGGTGAGCGCCAGGTTTCTCGCTATTCGAAACAGAAAAGCCTTGGGCTGCTCGATTTCCTTCTTCTGTTCGGCCACATAGGCTCGAAGGTAGGCTTCCTGCGCCACGTCTTCGATATCCTGACGATCCGAGAAAAACCTCGCAAGGAACCTCTTCAGGAAATCGTAATTGGCCACAAACGCCGCCGACACCGCGGTCGAAGCACCTGGCTTCACGTTCCTCGAGTTTGCTTGCTTTTTCATGACATCCGTCTTCGGATCCGGATTGTTAGCCGGCAGCCCTCCCAAAGTATAGCCCCTGGGTCGAAGAATGTACCTAAGCCGAGTGTGGATGTTGCGTATGTATTGGAGAGACGCCGGGCGTAAGCTGAGTATGTCAGGGTGCGTTCGTTGCACGTCAGGGAGCAGGACCATGACCCGGGAAGTCTCTATCCCCAACGGGGCGGAATTTTTCGAAATCCGCTTCGAATCGATCGGTGGGCTCGGCGCCCACGTTACCGGAAAAATCG
>Ga0224496_10001026_pt1 | contig 17973 bp, 18 predicted proteins | sample SF_Jul11_sed_USG_2_FD_168127 | JGI IMG/M metagenome (GOLD analysis project Ga0224496, IMG submission 168127) | Sediment microbial communities from San Francisco Bay, California, United States - SF_Jul11_sed_USGS_8_1 | ecosystem: Environmental > Aquatic > Marine > Sediment | place: USA...
TCATCATTAGTTGGAATTTCCTTTACCTTGTAACCGCACATCACTGCAGTTGCCGGGTTAGTGCCGTGCGCTGCATCCGGTGCCAGAATTTCAGTACGACCATTGTCACCACGTGCATCATGATAGGCGCGGATCATTGCGACACCGGCAAACTCACCTTGTGCACCGGCCATTGGCGCCAATGACACCGCCTTCATACCGGTAACTTCTTTCAGCATGTCCTGCAATTCAAACATGCAGGCCAGAAAACCCTGGCTGTGACTGCTTGCTGCCAGAGGGTGACGCATCGCAAATTCCGGTAACATCGCGAGCTTGTTACATGCGCGCGGATTGTATTTCATAGTACAGGAACCTAACGGATAGAAATGGGTATCAATTGAAAAGTTTTTCTGGCTCAGTCGTGTGTAGTGACGCACGGTCTGCATCTCGGATGTTTCCGGCAACAGCGGTTTGTCCTTGCGCAGAAACTTTTTCGGAATATCCACACTGGCATCCGAATTTGTTGACTGTGTCTGTGCGCGACGTCCAGATTGTGATTGTTCAAATATCAACATAATGTTTTAACTTTCAACTTTTTTCATTAAAGTGCTGCAAGTGCTTTCTTGTAATCTGGTTCCTGTGCAATTTCAGGCACCATTTCTGTGTAAACCACCTTGTCATTTTCATCGATGACCATGACAGCACGTGCGGTAATACCCGCCAGTGGCCCATCGGTGATCAACACACCATAGTCCTTGCCAAAATTACGCGAACGCATCATTGCAAGTGGGATGACATTGTCCAGTTTTTCGCCAGTGCAAAAACGGCTCATGGCAAAAGGCAAATCAGCCGCAATGATCAACATTACTACATCATCACGTCCCTTGGCTGCTTCATTAAATTTTTGCGTTGATGTTGCACATACCGGAGTATCCAGACTCGGTACGATATTCAGCAGTTTCTTTTTACCTTTATAATCAGCCAGACTGCGATCATTTAATTCACCATCTACCAGTTTAAAATCCGGCGCCTGAGCACCAATTGCCGGCAACTCTCCGTTAGTATGAATCTCGTTACCTTGTAATGTAATTGTTGCCATTTCATTCTCCTGTTTGTATGTGATTGGTTATTTATAATCCCCAACACCTTCCTCACACATTCAAACTTTAAGTATTTTATTTTTTACTTGTCTCTTATAGCCCAATTTACATCTTTGGTTTTATCGGGCGCGGTGCCGTGCGCTGCATACTGAATATCTGGTTCAGTTTTTCATAGTAAAAGTCCATATCTGCCTGTGTGCGCGTTTCAGTTGCACAAACCAGAACACAGTTTTCCAGCTCCGGATAATCATCTCCCAATGCATATCCGCCCAGTACATTATCTTCTGCCAGTGTATGCAACACATCATCAACCGGCATATCAAGCTGTAGAACCGCTTCATGAAAAACCGGACGATCAAATACAGCACTCACACCTTCTATGCCGCTCAGTTGATCCACCAGCATGCGTATATTGCGATGACTTGCACGTGCAGCCTCTGCCAGACCTTCAGCACCCATTAATGCCATGTGGATCGTGGCGGCAGTCACCATTAAACCCTGATTGGTACAAATATTGGATGTTGCCTTGGAACGTCGAATATGTTGTTCGCGTGCCTGCAGTGTTAATGCATAACCGGTCTTGCCATCCAGATCCGTAGTACGTCCAATAATACGACCCGGCATTTGACGCACATGTTGTTGCTTGCAAGCCATGAAACCAAAATAGGGACCACCGGATGACAATGGAATACCCATAGGCTGTCCATCACCACACACAATATCAGCGCCCTCTTTACCCCAGCTACCCGGTGCATTCAAAATCGAGAGTGACAACGGATTTACAACTGCAATCACAAGCATGTTGTGAGAATGTGCCCAGTCTGTCAGTGTGTCGACTTCTTCCAGCACACCAAAAAAGTTGGGTTGCGGAATCACCAGCGCAGTCACATCGCCCGGATCTTTGGGTAATGCATCAGGATCGATAAAACCACGCTTGTGATCATAATCCAGTTCTTCCAGTTCAATGCCCTGATTGTTGACAATCGTCCGTGCCACCTTGCGATAGGCAGGATGCACTGTGCGCGGCATTAAAATCTTTTTCGATTTTGACTTACGGTTGGCACGCACAGCCATTAATACTGCTTCGGCCAGACTGGATGCACCGTCATAAAGTGACGCATTGGACACATCCATCCCGGTCAGACCGGCAATCATGGTCTGGTATTCATATAATAATTGCAGAGTACCCTGACTGGCTTCTGCCTGATAAGGCGTGTAGGCAGAATAAAATTCACCTCGGGTTGTGATTTCCCAGACTGCCGCCGGTATGTGATGTTCATAGGCGCCGGCACCGATAAAGCAAACCGGCTTGCCATCCTGTGCCGCCCGTTGTTGCATCAGCTGGGTAATACCCAGTTCAGTTAATGCAGGAGGAATATTGGATAAACCGTTTGTCCGCAGGTTGGCTGGAATTTCGTCAAACAAGTCCTCGGTTTTTTCTACACCGATCGCTTCCAGCATGGCACGAATGTCTTCTTCAGTGTGAGGGATAAATGGCATGACAGGACTCTATGTAAAAATATTTAATTAATGATCTTCTGCGGCAACTTCTTCGTATGCATTGGCATCAAGCAAATCAGTCAGTTCATTTGCATCAGATAATTTTAATTTTATGAGCCAACCATCACCATAGGCATCCTGATTAATTGTCTCCGGTGTGTCTGCCAACACCTCATTGACGGCAATTACAGTACCCGATAACGGACTGTAAACATCTGATGCGGCCTTGACCGACTCAACAACTGCACACTCATCACCGGCACTGACTTCACTATCCACTTCCGGTAATTCAACAAATACCAGATCACCCAGTAAGGTTTGTGCATGATCGGTAATACCAATATTAACAGTGCCATCCCCCAAATCCTGAATCCACTCATGCGACTTGGTGTATTTGAGATCAGCCGGTACGTTACTCATGTTGCTTCCTCTTTAGAAAAGTTTTTAATTTTTAAATACACGCCTTGCCATCACGAACAAAAGGCGGCTTCACAATCTGTGCCAAAACACGTTTTCCTCGCATTTCAACTTCACATTGCTGTGTTTCATCTTTTGGAATGCGCGCAAATGCGATCGCCTTGCCCAGTGTCGGTGAAAAACTGCCACTGGTGATCTCACCTTCATTCCCGTTCACAAATACTTTCTGGTGATTACGCAACACGCCCTTGCCTTCCAGTATCAGGCCCACCAGTTTACGTGTTCCGTTTTGTCCACGCTGTTGTTCAATCGCATTGCGGCCAATGAAATCACGATCTGTCGGTTCCCAGGCCACTGTCCAGGCCAACCCGGCTTCCAGCGGAGAAATTTCCTCATCCATATCGGTACCGTACAGATTCATACCGGCTTCCAGACGCAGCGTATCACGTGCACCCAGTCCACAGGGACGGACACCGGCATTATACAATGCTTCCCATAAATTCACTGCCTTACTGGCAGGTAAAATAATTTCATAACCATCTTCACCTGTGTAACCGGTACGACCAACAAAGGTTTCCCCGTCCGTCACAGCATGAAAGCGTTTCAAGGATGTTGCCTTTTCAGCCAAAGCCTTATCAATCACCTGATGTGCCTTATCACGCGCCTCGGGGCCTTGTACTGCGATCATGGCCAGACCTTCCGGCTCATCCACAGTTACTGAAAAGGCCTGTGCCTGCTTTGTAATCCAGGCCACATCTTTATCGTGTGTAGCAGCATTTACGACCATTCGAAACCAGTCATCATCCATGTAATAAACGATCAGATCATCAATCACACCACCATTTTCATTCAGCATACAGCTATAGAGTGCCTTGCCTTTGTCCTTGAGACGCGCCACATCATTGGCCAACAACTTTCGCAGAAAATCGGTCACCCTGTCGCCGCGCAACTCCAGCACAGTCATATGTGACACATCAAACATGCCCGCGCTACGGCGTACTTCATGGTGTTCCTCGATTTGGGAACCGTAATGCAACGGCATGTCCCAGCCGCCAAAATCAACGATCTTGGCATCATGTTTCACATGTGCATCATAAAGTGGTGTTTTATTGCCCATTTTAGTAAGCCCTTAAACTACAAAACGACTGCCTGTGAATCCGGCCGTCGCCTTGAAAAATACAGTTAATTTCTTGCCCGAATAACAGCACTATACCGTTAGAATCAACCAATTCCAAGACGATACCGGTAAAGAAAAACCCTTTGATTTGGTCGTTAAAATGGGAGATGAAAACAACCCTAGTGGTTTCAATGAGAAAGCTGACTTTATTCGCTATTTGCTTAAGCTTGTTTATTGGCCTTGGCGTCACTGCGCATCATGAGCCAGATAGCAGGCAATGTCCCAACCACCAGCATCAATGCAGCCGGGGCAGCCAGCTCCAGCATTTCTTCACTTGCCTCAATCCAGATGCGAACCGGTAAGGTATCAAAACCGGTAGGACGCAGGATCAGTGTGGCCGGCAATTCTTTCATTGCATCAATAAACACCAGTACCCAGGCGCTGGCAATACCACCACTGATCATGGGCAAGACAATACGGCGCAGGTTTTCGATTGGCCCGGCACCCAGAATGCGACCCGCCTGTTCAATTGAGGGTGTCAGTTGCTGCATCGCCGCTTCCTGTGCCTGTGATGCCAATGGCAGGAAACGTACCACCAGCGCAAAAATCAGCGCGATCAGCCCACCATAAAGTAATGGTAACTGTGTTGTCAGAAATGTAATCACACCCAGCGCGATGACCGGGCCGGGGATAACAAAACCCACTGTCGACAGATTAAAAAGGCTGTTACTGAACAACGAGCGTTTACGCGCATGATAAAACGCAACCGGAAATGCACAGATCAGTGCCAGGGTGGCACTCAGAAAAGCCACTGTCATGGAATTTTTTACATAAACCCAGAACTCTTCACCGATCAATGCATGTGTCCATGATGTCCAGCTCCAGTTGATCATCCATGCCAACGGCAAGATAAAGGCAAACAGGGAAATCAATCCCAACCAAATCCAGATTAAAAGCTGCTGTCCGAATGTTGCCTTCTGCGGTTTGATGAAAGAAGACTGGGCATTTGAATAATAACGCTGACGATGTCTGAAAAAACGCTCCATCACAAGAAAGGTCAAACTTAACAAGACCAGTACCAGACTTAAACCAGCTGCTGCCTGATAATCAAAGCGCCCGCTCATTTGTAGATAAATACTGAGTGTGAAAGTCTGGAACCGCAGCATACTGACCGCACCAAAATCAGACAATACATGCAGAACCACCATTGCGAGACTAGCGGCAATTGCAGGCCGTAATAAGGGCAAATTAACTCGCCAGAATACTTGTGCCGGTGATGCACCCTGAATCCGTGCCGCTTCTTCCAGAGAACGGTTACCACGCAACAAGGCTCCCTTCACCAGTAAAAACACATAAGAGAAACCGGCCAGTGACAAAACCAGTGTCACACCGCCAATGTTATATAAATCCGGTATAGCAGTTGTATCACCAAAGAGACTTAACCATACCTGACCAAGCCAACCATCGCTGTCCAGCATAATGGTATAGATATGTGCAAACACATAGGTCGGTATCGCTAATGGCAAGACCATAAGCCAGGTCGCCAGTTTTTTGCCTGCAAAATCACGGCGTGCAATCAACCACGCCGATGACACACCCAGAATAAAACAACCGAGTGCAACCAATGTAGCCAGTGACAAAGTGTTCCAGAGCAAGCCTGGCAGACGCGCACTCCAAAGACCCAGCCATTTCTCTGTTGAAAGCTCTAAGCTGTTTTGAATAATGAACAACAGCGGAATAATGGCAACCAGTACGACCAGTACTGAAAAAAAACCCAATGACCCCAATTGCCTGACGTTATTCAGGAGTCGCTGGATTATATTTAATTCCGTGTCAGCCGTGCTTGCTAACGGTATTGACATAAACCCTATGGCATCCCGAGTTTTTCAATTAACTCAATAGTCTCACTGCGGTATGTGAATAAATCCACCATTGGTACATTGGCTGTTTTATAACTGTTTAGCGGCGGAATATCAGGATGCGCTGAAACATCTTTGCGCGTCGGGTATTCGCGGTTCACTTCAGCAAACATCTTCTGACCTTCTATTGATATCAGGTAAGAAACCAGTGCTTTCGCCTGCTCCTGTTTTTTTGAATATTTTGAAATGGCAATACCGGCTACGTTCCATGCAATACCCATTCCCTTGTCACCTTGATCGGGCAGGATAAGACGAATCGGTGCATTGGGCTCTTTTTCCAGATGACGATAAAAATAATAATGATTAATCAGTCCAATATCCTTTTTACCGGAAGCAACTTCCTTCACTACCTTGCTGTGTTTATTGAAGACCTGGCCTTCTGCATTCTCTTTCAGGCCCTTTAACCATTTTTGAGTACTGTATTTATCCGATGCACGCATATAAACCGTTGCACCGGCAATGAAACTGCCGTTGGTACTGTTTGTGATTGCAATACGCCCTTTTAATTGTGGCTTGGCCAGATCAAAAACCGAATCAATATTCTGCACATCCTTCTTGCCTGTATTCACAACCAGTACACGTGCACGTGCAGACAATCCTACCCAACTATTGTCTCTTGCACGCAATGCAGGATCGATCACTGAAACCAGCTCATCAGGGATTGATTGAAACAGGTGTTGTTCCGTACCGGCCTGCAAGCTACCGGCATCATTACTCAAAAACAGATCGGCCTCGGTACGCTCTCCTTCCACACGCAGTTTGTTTAACAAGGCAGTGGACTTGGCGCTATGTAAAATCACCTTGATACCGGTCTTTTGGGTAAAAGCCTCGACGACCGGTTTAACAAATTTGTCGCTGCGGCCAGAATAAATGACCAGTGCATCATCTGATGCATTAACGAAGGTGCTTTGTGCAACAAGGATTAAAAACAAGCTAAATATGCGATAAAACTTCATTTACTGAACTCCATGAATAAAAAATAATGGGTAGAATAACCCTAAAAAGCTATATAAATGATAATCATTCTCATTTAGAAAAGCAATAGATCAATTGCCGGCAGTTATTAATGGATATCAAAACCTGGGTTTTGCCAGTCGAGCCAGATCGCCTTCCAGCCCCATTGCCTGACGCATAATGATATTTTTCAACGGCGCCAGATTATTGGTCAGGGTCAGACCAAGATTTCTGAGACCCGTTACCGGGAACAACTGGCTCCCAAACAGGCGTTTGAATCCATCCATTGCGGCCATCATGGTGAGATTGTCACCCTTGCGCCAGCGCTCGTATTTACGCAACACCTGTAACGCACCAATATCACGCTTTTGCTCAAGCGCATCCTGTATGACATCCGCCAGCGAAGCGGCATCCGCCAGTCCCAGGTTCACCCCTTGTCCGGCCAAAGGATGGATGGCATGAGCCGCATCACCAATCAAGGCGATGCGTGAATGGACATATTCGGTACTGTGTTGCAAACGCAACGGGAACACGGCGCGCGGCCCCACTTCCAGCATGGTACCTAACGAATAACCAAATGCAGATTGCAGTGCTTTTAGAAACGCTTCGTCATCCAGTGAACTCATTTGTTCCGCACTGTCACCACTGAGTGACCAGACAATTGAACAGGTATGATCACCAATGGGCAAAAAGGCCAATGGACCTGTTGGTAAAAATACCTGCTGCGCCATCTCGTTATGATGTCCGGAAGTGCGTACCGTACACACCAGTCCCTGTTGATCATAAGACCAGCCGCGTGTAGTTATCCCGGACAGTTTACGCACAGTGGAATCGGCGCCATCGGCACCAACCAACAGTCGGCTTTGTAATTGCTTACCACTGGCCAACTCAATCGTTACGGCATCATCATTCACGTTGAAGTCTGAAATTCGATCCGGGTACACCAGTTCAACATTGTTAAACTGTGTCAAACGATCAACTAACGCATTTTGAATAATACTGTTCTCGACAATCCAGCCAAGATTGTCTTCACCGATCTCGGCGACATCAAAATGAATCTGCCCATTGCCCTGACTGTCCCAGACGCGCATTTCACGGAATGGACTCACCCGTTTTTGTTGCATGTAGTCCCATGCATCGAGTGCTGAAAAAATATTTTGCGATGCGCGTGTTATTGCGCTGACACGCAAATCAAATTCATTATCTGAAATCTGTGGTGGTGGCCGTGTATCAACAATTGTGATTTTCAGTCCTGTTGGCGCCAATGCACACGCCAGTGCAGCACCAACCATGCCAGCACCAATAATCACCATGTCCTGTTTATGTTCCATGTTCTGGCTCCTGCAGGCAGAGACCACGTGCCAGCCGCGGCAAATGCCCATAAATCCCCATAGTCCGGCGCAACAGGGCCTTTTTTACTGGTGGTAAAACATCGGCAACCAACAAACCAACGTTACGTGCAAAACTCAGTGGCAATGAATCATTGGAGAACAGTTTGACCAGATTGTCTGTAAAACCGATAACACGTTCATGATCACTGATACGCCACTCCGCATAATGATTCAGTATCGGTAAACTTCCGATATCATTTCCTGTGTGTCTGGCTTCAGCAATAACCTGTGCCAATGTGGCCACATCACGTAATCCCAGATTAAAACCTTGCCCTCCTACCGGGTGCAGGGTATGTACTGCATTGCCAATTAATACCAGACGTTCACGCACCTGCTCCTGCGCTCGTACCAAACGCAATGGGTATGCATCACGCTTGCCGACCTTAAGCAATTTACCCAAACGATAACCAAAACGTTTTTGTACTGCTTGCAGGAAGCGATCATCATCCAGTGACATTACATCATCTACTTCGTCAGTCTCTACTGTCCATACCAGAGCACAACGGTGATCATCCATTGGTAACAAGGCCAGTGGTCCGGTTCGGGTAAAGCGTTCAAACGCAATATGGTTATGTGCCTTTTCGGTTGTCAGGTTGGCAATCACGGCTGTCTGGCCGTAATCCTTCATTGTGGTATCAATGGATAACAGTTCGCGTATGGTTGATTTAACTCCATCAGCACCTACCAGCAAACTGGTTGTATATTGTCTCGACTGACCTTCCTGATTAACAGTGACGGTTGCACAATGTTTATCACACTCCAGATTGGTGACTGTGGCGGGAGAAATTAATGTGACATTGGTCTGCTCTGCTAGTTGTTGAGTCAACACCTTGCCAATAGCTCGAGCAGTGATGACATAACCCAATGCCTCGACCTGTTGCTGGCGAGCATCAAGCCGGGTAAAACCAAAATGTCCCTGATCAGAAACATGAATCGTCTTGATCGCAGTGGCATCAGGTGTCATGGCTTGCCACACACCCATGCTGTCAAAAATACGCCGACTGCCCCATGCAAGAGCAATAGTCCGATCGTCATAACCCGGCTTGTCTTCCACCTGCCAGGCCACTGCTTCTATCATGCCGATACGAACAGGTTGGTCACGCAGGGCGATAGCCAGACTGGCGCCTACCATGCCGCCGCCGACAATCAATACATCAAAGTCATTCTGGTTAGTCATTGTGTTTGAGCAGAAAAACGACTGCGTGAAAAAATAGAAAGGCTATTATCGCCTGAATTATCGCCGAGTGGCCATTAATTCCTCGATTTCTGTCACTGATCGGGGCAAGGCTTCCGTCAGGACTTCATGGCCTTCACGCGTGACCAGCACATCATCCTCGATCCGGATACCGATATCCCACCATTTCCGCGGCACCTTATCGGTATGCGCCGGGATATAAATACCCGGTTCCACTGTCATGACCATGCCGGGCTCCAGAATGCGCCACTCATCCCCGACCTTATAGTCACCCACATCATGAACATCCATGCCAAGCCAATGCCCGGTACGATGCATGTAGAATTTTTTGTAGGCCTGTTTCTTGAGCAAGTTATGCAGACGCCCCTTCAACAAACCCAGATCAATCAGACCCTCGGTAATTACACGGACTGCCGCTTCATGAGGTTCGTTCCAGTGATTGCCTGGTTGGACTTTTTCAATTGCTGCTTCCTGCGCGGCAAGTACTATTTCGTAGATCGCTTTTTGTGCACGCGTAAACTTGCCATTCACAGGAAAGGTGCGCGTAATGTCGGCGGCATAACTGTCATACTCGGCACCGGCATCAATCAATAACAGTTCCTTGCTTTTCATCACATCGTTGTTGTCGGTGTAATGCAGAATACAACCATTCTCACCCGCCGCTACGATAGGCGGATAAGCCGGCGCCTTTGCCCCGTTGCGCATGAATTCATACATGAGTTCAGCTTCAATCTGATGTTCAGTCATTTCCGGTTTGCATTTCTGCATCGCACGAGTATGTGCCTTGATTGAAATCTTGATGGCTTTTTTTATTGCACTGATCTCGGCACGACTTTTATACAAACGCATGTCATGCAATAAATGATCAAGTGCAACAAACTCGGCAGGGGTGTGTACTCCGGCGCGTGACATTTTACGTAACCGGTTTATCCAGCCTGTTACTTTTTGATCAAAGTCGGGATCACAACCAATGGAATAAAATACACGTTCACGATCTTCGAGCAAGCCCGGCAGGATGTCATCAATGTCACTGATAGGAAAAGAATCATCGGCTTCAAAAAATTCACAGGCACCTTCCTGACCAGCCCGCCTTCCGTGCCAGGTTTCCTGTTCCGGATCGCTTTCACGACAAAACAGAATATATTCCCCGTGATCACGACCGGGTGCCAGCACCATCACTGCTTCCGGCTCATCAAAGCCGGTCAGATAATAAAAGTCACTGTCTGCGCGATAGGGAAACTCGACATCACGGTTTCGAATCCTTACCGGTGCTGTAGGCAATACCGCAATACTGTCCTGCCCCATCATGCGCATGAGGCGGCGGCGGCGTTTGGCAAATTCGCTTATATTCATTGTCAATTCATGGAGTTAATGTAATGTCGGCCCATCATTTTCCGGTAAAACACCCAGCTCACCATAGACTAATAATACACCTACACGAATATATTCGACGAGTTCCATAAAGGCCTCTTCACTCTCGTCATCGTCATCATCTTCACCTGCATGTGTGATTCTGGAAATCTCACTGATATCTTTCAGGATTTCCTGCACATCTTCTGACAACGAATCCTGTTCAGTAAAGCCACCCGCACCAAGTCCAAACAAAAATCCCTGACACCAATCAGATAACGCAAGTGTACGTTCAGCAAGGTCTTCATCATCATCTGGTAACAATAAATGAAAACCCAGAAGCGAGTCATCGAGTCCCTGCACAGTTTGATCAAACAATTGTGCCAACTGATCACTCACTTCCTGCACTGTCAGATTATTCTGATCAAGTCCATCAAATACATGCGCAAACCAGTCGTGTTTGTCAATATCACTGCTTGCCGATAACAACCCGCACAAACACCCATGTGCTTCATAAAGCCCCATCGTCGCCTGTATCCTCTCCAGTTTTTCATTTAACTGATTGATTTCCAGTGAGCTCATTATGGTTCCTTAATCTCTTGCAAAGTATATGCCTATCGCAACCTGTTGAATGAACAGTATAACCAAACCCGACATGTAATAAATTCAATAAAATAGCACCTGAAAAAAAAATATGACAAAATTGAATTTATCCATTGACCCGGAAAGTATGCCATTGTTATATTGCCCCCATGGTAAGCGAAACTCAAAATAAAGAAACAGGTGATGTAGATATGAAGAAGCTCGAAGTCCAGATTGACGAGCTTATCAATGCCTGTGGTACTCTTAAATCTGAAAACGGTGGTCTGCGTTCAGAGCGTGATAACCTGCTCAAGAAAACTGAAATGGCCAGAACACGAGTTGAATCCATGATTACCCGTCTCAAGGCACTGGAGGAGCAGGCGTGAGCAAAGACGTCTCTCCGGTCACCATTAACATTCTAGACAAGGAATATGTTATTTCCTGCCCTTCCGACGAAGAAAAAGATTTATTGGCAGCGGCACAAATGCTCAACCAGAAAATGAAAGATTTACGTCAGGGCGGCAAGGTCATTGGCGCAGAAAGAATTGCTGTGATGGCAGGCCTGAATCTTGCCCATGAGATGATTAAACAACAATCAGGCCGCAACGACGTTAACAAGGGCATTAGCACTCGCATCCAGATGCTCCAGAACAAGGTGGAATCTGCGCTAGGCAACTACCGTCAGATGGAACTTTCCAGCTAACCCCTGTTTTCCCTTCTAGGTTAAAATACAACTATCCCCTGCGGTGTTCGAGGATAGATCTGAATATTTCTTGAGCCATACTAACGTCCAGGGAACTGCCTGTCGGCATCAGTGTGCATGTCCGCTCGACGGAAAGCCTGAGATATCGACCAAGTTCCCACCTGAACTTCTGGTTCAAGGACGACGATCTGTTACGGCACAGGCGGGGGATACTCCCCTTTTTTTGCTGACGGAGTTATACACATGAGTTCACGAAACAACTTGCGCCAACAAATTCGTACCCGTCGACAGCAATTATCCTTTATAGAACAACAATCGGCAGCACGTCATCTGGCGCAAAACCTGTGTCGATTACCCGTTTTTCAGCGCAGTCACCATATTGCGTTCTATCTGGCCAATGATGGTGAGATTGCCCTTGATAAGCTAATTGAAACGGCATGGAAGCGCGGCAAGCAATGCTACCTACCGATACTGCGTGGTAATTCAGACAAACGTCTGTGGTTTGCCCGATACCAACCCGGTGATCGGCTTGTTTATAACCGATTCATGATCCCGGAACCGGATGTACCTAGCCATCAGCTTATTCATGCCTGGTCACTTGACCTGCTTTTGTTGCCATTAGTTGCTTTTGACAAAAAGGGAAACCGGCTTGGCATGGGGGGTGGTTATTATGATCGGACACTTGCCTATTTGAACCGGCGCCAGATCTGGAAAAAACCTCGCCTGTTCGGGGTTGCCCATGAATTCCAGAAAACGGCTTCAGCGCTACCATCCCGTGACTGGGATATTCCGCTCAATGCCACCGTGACCGACAAAGGTGTCTATACATTTAGCTAGCGTGACAGCGTCCTTACCTTATATATAGGTGAAGCCAGTGGAATTCCTTTATTTATCATTAATTATTTTAAAAACAATAAGATAGCGTGAGGTAAGCCCAATCAGCCGCACCAGATCTATTAAAATAAGCGTAAATCCCCCTAGATATTGGGGTTTCAGAGGTTTAAAAGACTACATATTGTGTTTTAGTATCGGCCTTCGGTTAGAAACGACGAAAACAAGCTAAAAAATCCAAATTTCAAAAATAGTACTCAGCGTCCCTGAAATCGTTTTTAAGACCTGTTTAAAAAATAACTACGATGTAAACGACAGAATTTTATATTTGTGCATACAGCCACATCTGAAAGCATTTTAATATCATTCTCTGTTACTGATAAATAATAATGAAACAAACAACAAGGCAGTCATACAAATGAATTACTGGTTAATGAAATCCGAGCCTGATGTCTTCGGTATTGATGATCTGAAAAAAATGAAAAACAAAACCGAACACTGGGATGGTGTACGTAACTATCAGGCACGCAACATGATGCGTGATCAAATGAAAAAAGGCGATCAGGTTTTTTTCTACCACTCCAACTGCAAGGAGCCAGGTATTGTTGGCATTATGAAAGTTGTCAGGGAAGGGTATCCGGATTTCACTGCGCATGAACCGAATGGTAAATATTACGACCCCAAAAGTAACTCTGATAACCCACGCTGGTATATGGTCGATGTACAGTACGTACGAAAATTCAAACACACGATTACGCTGGAAGAACTGAAATCACATCCGGATCTGGAAGAAATGCGACTGGTAAGACGTGGTAATCGACTGTCTGTCATGCCTGTTACTGCACAGCAGTGGAAGACCATTCTGACACTGGAATAGAAATACCAGCGCATGGCTCCAATCAGTCAAAGTGTTAAATTTCCTGACACCTGCCTTTCCTGAAAATATCGCCTCCCACCTGCCTGCACGAAAAAATATTCAACCTGTCATGAAAATTATTTATGCATCATACATGACAGGAGAGCCTTCATCGTTTACGGCATGAACAATGACCATGACTGATCAATTCTACCCCGTTGCAGGTGGCGCAATCATCTCCATCAAATACTTTTTATCCCTTTGTTTAGGTGATCAACGTCGATCACATGCCCAAACACCACGTGCCGTAGAACAGTATCGGTAATCTGGAATTCAATTCCTGATCATCCGCAATCATCCCCCATTCTCATCCGCAATAGTGACAAAATGCAAAAACAGGGGTGATAAGTTTTTTTTTGATTTACTGGCAAATTGAAATTTCTTGATTATACTAATTTTTGTACTTATACCTTGGAGGAACTACACAATGGCAACAAAACGGAAAGCCAAGAAAAAGGCTACCAAAAAGAAGGCTACTAAACGCAAGGCAACTAAGCGTAAGGTAGCTAAGAAGACAACTACTAAGAAGAAGGCAACTAAACGCAAGGCGAAGAAGAAAGCCACTAAGAAGAAGGCTACTAAGCGCAAGGCGAAGAAGAAAGCCACTAAGAAGAAGGCTACTAAGCGTAAAGCGAAGAAGAAAGCCACTAAGAAGAAAGCTACTAAGCGTAAAGCGAAGAAGAAGGCCACTAAGAAGAAAGCCACTCGTCGCAAAGCTAAGAAGAAGACTACAAAGAAGAAAGCCACTCGTCGCAGAGCTACAAGACGTAAAGCTTAATTCTAATAATAAAATAGCTATATTATTAAGGCCTGCATCAGCAGGCCTTTTTTATTATTTCAGTCTGAAAAACAAGGGGTGAAATAACCAACCAACAGATACTGAAAAGCACGAAAACACCCGCCTGTACCCATTATGAAAAGAGCTATTTCAGAAATAGTTTATAGGCAGGATTATGAGTCTCTTCCTGATAGGTATATTTCACTTCATCAAGAAATGTTTGCAGTCGAGCACGATCTGAATCTGGCACTTGCATACCAACCAGCACCCGACCATAGGCAGCACCATGATTACGATAATGGAACAAACTGATATTCCACCCCTGTCCCATGCGAGTGAGAAATCGTAACAACGCACCAGGGCGCTCTGGAAATTCGAACCGGTACAACACCTCATTATCAACACCGGCAGCATGACCACCGACCATGAATCGGACATGGGTCTTGGCCATATCATTGTCGGTCATGTCCTCAACCGGATATCCCTTTGCTTCCAGTTGGCCGCGTATCTCATCCCGCTCGCTCATACCTCCCTGCAATTCAATGCCCGCGAAGACATGTGCCTGCTCATTATCGGAATAGCGATAATTGAATTCGGTGATGCCACGTTTGCCAATAGTCTCGCAAAATTCCTTGAAGCTACCCGGACGTTCGGGAATCGTCACGGCAAACAGTGCCTCGCGCTGTTCACCCAGCTCGGCACGTTCTGCCACATAGCGCAGTCGATCAAAGTTGATATTGGCACCACTGTTAATGGCAACGAGTGTCTTGTCCGATATCTGCTCCCGCTCGACATATTTCTTCAGGCCGGCAACAGCCAGTGCCCCGGCAGGTTCTGAAATAGAGCGCATATCATCATAGATATCCATTATCGCAGCGCATATCTCGTCTACGCTCACTGTGATAACTTCATCCACACATTGTTGTGCAATGCGAAACGGTTCCTCACCGACCTGACGTACAGCAACACCATCAGCAAAAATACCGACCTGCTCCAGTACTACCCGCTTGCCCGCCTTCAATGCTTCATACATACAAGCTGCATCATCAGGTTCCACACCGATGATTTTGATATCCGGATTTTCATGTTTTACATACGCTGCAATCCCGGCAATTAATCCCCCGCCACCCACAGGTACAAAGATGGCATCGAGTGAATCCTTGCACTGCTGCAGTACTTCCATTGCTACCGTGCCCTGCCCGGCAATCACATCCGGATCGTCGTATGGATGCACAAAGGTCATATCGAGTTCTTCAGCACGCTTGCACGCATACTCATACGCCGCATCGTACGTGTTACCACATAACTCGGTCTCTGCACCTAATGACCGCACTGCATCAACTTTAATGCGTGGTGTAGTCTGAGGCATGATGATCAGTGACTTGATACCCAACTGCAATGCCGACAAGGCAACACCTTGCGCATGATTGCCAGCCGAAGCCGCAATCACACCCTTGCGTCTGGCATCATCTGGCAAGGTTGACATCTTGTTATAGGCGCCACGCAGTTTGAATGAAAATACCGGCTGCAAATCCTCACGCTTGAGTAACACACGGTTCTTCACCCGGCGTGATAACCCCGGTGCAAACTCCAGCGGTGTCTCACGTGCCACCTCGTATACGTGGGCGTTTTGTATTTTTTCGTAATAATCTTTCATGGGGGCATAACTTAGCAGGTGTCCAGCGATGTGTCAGCTACAAGCACTTGAAAAAACAGTCCTGAAACTGGATAGCGGGCATCCATCAGGCATATAATGCTCGTCAGTAATCATGGTGGAGAATAGGATGACACAGGATGAGATGAAAAAGGCCGTTGCCGAAGCGGCTCTGGAATACGTAGAAAGTGGCATGATTGTGGGTGTCGGCACCGGCTCGACAGCCAATTTCTTCATCGATGGTCTGGCGAAACTCAAGGGCAAGATTGATGGCACGGTTGCCAGCTCTGTCGCCTCTGCTGACCGCCTGAAGGGACATGGCATTCAGGTGCTTGATTCAAACGATGCCGGCCAGTTGCCCCTTTATGTCGATGGTGCCGATGAATCCAATCGTTATTTGCATCTTATCAAGGGCGGCGGCGGTGCCCTGACACGTGAAAAGATTGTGGCCGCGGCCAGTGACAAATTCGTCTGTATTGCTGATGAAAGCAAGCTGGTTGATGTGATGGGTAAATTCCCGTTACCGGTCGAAGTGATCCCGATGGCTCGCAGTTATGTCGCGCGAGAAATTGTCAAACTTGGTGGTGAGCCCGTGCTACGTGAGGGTTTTACGACCGACAATGGCAATGTCATTCTCGATATCCACAATATGGAAATCATGGAGCCGGTCAAGCTGGAGACCACGCTTAACGGTATCGTTGGTGTTGTGACTAACGGGTTATTTGCAATACGCCCGGCTGATGTATTGCTACTGGGTACTCCTGCTGGCGTAGATAAACTCGAGTAAAACCCAGTTCCGGAAAATGTCACGCCTGTTTATTACCCTCGGCATAGTTCTGGTCATTCTGGGGCTACTCTGGCCATGGCTGCAAAAATCAGGGCTTGGCCGTTTGCCGGGTGACATTATTTTTGAACGCGGCAATTTAAAATTCTATTTTCCACTGATGACTTCTATCATTATCAGTCTGGTACTGACCCTGCTGTTTTGGCTGTTCAAAAAATAAAGCTCATAACTATTTGTTAATACAGGTTTTTTCTGGCTGTTCCGGTGTTTCGTACTATAATCACTTAAACAAGCAGTCCGACCACAAAATAGACAATCTATTACCATAAAAAAATTGGAAAAAGTTCAGATTTTTCAGTGAGCTGACGATAATTAACCTAATGGAAGACATAGAACAACAAAACCACGTCGATGTAGATACATTGAGCTCACTCGAACCGCTCTCGGCCTTGTCCGAAGAACGGATACGTGAACTCGCCGATGAAATTCTGATTGAATACGTGGATGCTGACATCACGCTCTTCAGCGAGGGTGATATCGACAATCAGGTCATTTATCTAATCAGTGGTGAACTGGAACTGCGTACCGGCATGGGCACATGCAAACTGATTTCGGCCGGCACCGAAGATTCCTGGCATCCGCTTGATCCCAAGCAACCACGCCAGACAACGGCCATGACCCTGAGTCCGGTTGAAATTATTCGTATTGATCAGGACAAGCTCGACACCTATCTTACCTGGGATCAGGTCGCCACGGGCGATGATGCGCATGATGAAGATCATCCCGATGGCACGACAAAAAAC